>ENA-ORSS01000827-ORSS01000827.1-human-gut-metagenome-genome-assembly--contig:-NODE-827-length-35450-cov-5.457437_pt1 | contig 35450 bp, 28 predicted proteins | sample MGYA00241899_ERZ509162 | MGnify/ENA primary metagenome ERZ509162 (study PRJEB26280, sample SAMEA2338641) | human gut metagenome | biome: human gut; feature: human-associated habitat; material: faeces... | reverse complement strand
TCCAACCGAGTTCCAAACATATCTAAAATACATTTCTGTACTTTATTCAAAAAAAATCATTTTAGGTCTTGACTTTTAATAGTTAGTCTTTCACTTAATATACAATTGGCAATGGATTTGCGTCGAGTTTTTTTCTTATTTTTCAAAAAAACTTTCAGTTGGACCCAAATAGGATTCCGGAAGTTCCTTGTCTTTTTCCCATAACACAATCCGTTCCAGAACAATTGCCGGGCTCATGCCGTAAAAATAAAGGCGGTTGCATCCCTTTTTACATATCGCTTCCGTTTCCGTAATTTTAATCTGCTCATACGCTTCTTTCTGCCACTGAGCACTGGTAAAAAAAGGCTTATCCTCTTCTTTCACCGTATTGATTATTTTCACATTTCCCTCGTTCAATGAATATCCAAGATACTGCCTGCTCTCATTTGTCACCGGAGTTGTTGGTGCCAGATAAAAACGCAGGTTGTACTCGCCGCCTTCCGGCACATAAAAATCATAGGCAATCCATGGGCGGTCATTTTCCCCGTAAAAATCCTTTGTCACAGGATATACTTTTACCGCCGTGTCCGTTCTGCCATACGGAGAAAGTGTTATAAATCCAGTATTTTTTACATCTTTTTTCGCTGTGTAGTGACCGGCATCCATTGCCACACGTCCATTATCCCAAAGAAAATATCCGGATGGATACTTCTTTTCTTCTTCTGCCTCAATATGGATTTCTGCCTCGCCATACCCGACATTTTTCACAAAAAATTTGCCTGTCTCTTTTCCCTTTAACTGCGATTTGTCAATTGTAACCGTGATATGTTCTGTCTTAGCAACTGTTCCCTGTTTTTTAGAAAAATGAAGCCACGGGCAATCCGTGTGAATTTCATATTGGACTTCTTTTTCACTGCCACAGGCAATTTCAAAAGCTATTTCTGATACATCCTTTCTCATGGCATCCCGCCAGACAAGCGGACGCTCGCACCAGAAACCACCTGTGAGATAGTGCTCATCATTTTTCTTTGCTACAATCATCCTCGGCTCATCCGCAGGATAAGCATAAGTGCGGAGCGGATACTGGCAGTTTTCATCGTTCCAGTTTTCATCACGGAATCCAATATGTTTGGATAAACCAAAGCCATAAAAAGCACCATCGTCAATTTCGTGATAATCCTTTACATACTCCTTATCCGCTTTGATACATGCTAAAACTTCATCTGCCAAATCATTGGCTTCCATGCGGTTTTGCTTTGCATAGAGTTTATTGCGCCCGGCAAGAATCCACATTTTCATCAAGTTTGCTGTACCGCATACCGGAAAATAAAACAAGGAAACAAATGCACCTAACATTTCTATTGGGCATGCTCTTCGTGCCTCTTTTGCTGTGTTGAGCAGTTTTTCACAACACCTCAAAACATCCTCCGCTTCAAAAAAATGTACCGGATGATATACCCGCTCATTCATTACTTCATGTTTTCTCCTTGCCAGCAGCCGGTTATAATCCCATAAGGCTTCTGTCATCCGGGAAAGTATGCTTTCCTCAAAACAGGCAGCGAACTGTGTCCTCAGCCATTTCTTCGTATATTCTTTTGTAATCGCTGCATCCCTTCCGCCCCATTTATCAATATCATATGCCAAATCCAGGAAAAAGGAAAGACCGTATTCCTGGGTCCCGATATCTCCAATGTTAGTAACCCAGATTTCCTGCACACCAAATTCATATGCCGCAGTCATCTGCTCCCACAATTTAGGCAGATACGTTGAACCAATCCACTCAAACGCCATCGGTCCACCATGCATATCCATATGATAATACATTCCGTAACCGCCCTTGTGATTACGCATCGCTTTTGTCGGCAGTGTGCGTGCTGCGCCCTGATTATTATCGCTAAGCATCAGAGTCACGCCCTCTAATTCCGGTTCATCCAACAATCCTTTTGTCTTTTCATCCCCATAAAAGAATCCCTCAACCTCTGTAAAAAGTACCATTATGCGCGGAACTTCATCCAAGTTTTCATTGATTGTTTCTCTTATTAACTGATTCTGCGTCTTCAACACACGGCGCAAAAGACTGACATTGTCCTCCATTGTTGCATCTGCACCGAGAATTGCCGTGTCATTTTCACCGCGCATTCCCATCGTAATTACATTTTCAAAGGAGCGGTTGCGAATCAGTCCGTCCCGCCAAAAATTCGTAATTCCATCTTCATTCGTAAGAAAACTCCATGCGTCACCATACGGCGAATCTTCCCCCCGCATTTTTCCGTATTCCGCACCCGCCCGCATACACGGCTCATGGTGGGATGTTCCCATAACAACGCCTAATTCATCCGCTAACTCAGCACTTTTTAAGCCCGGACCATCCAAATTAAAATTGGACGCCCACATGGCTGGCCACAAATAATTTCCCTTTAATCGAAGAAGCAGTTCAAACACACACTCATAACACGCTGCATTAATTCCGCTAAAATGCTTGTCTGCCCAAGTGCCAAATGCCGGCCACTCATCGTTAATAAAAAATCCACGGTATTTCACCGACGGTTCCTTTGAAACAAAAGAATCTTTCTCTGTCAAAATCACATATTCTCTGCGTTTTGGCAGCACATGATTCCAGTTGACAAGCGGTGATACGCCCAATTTTTCCGACAAATAAAACAACCCGTAAATCGTGCCTCGTTTGTCGCTTCCTGCAATCACAAGCGCGGATTTGACTCCTTCCATCGGGTTTTCCACAACTTGAAATAAATACACTTCTCTCTTTCCGCGAACCCCCGACAATTCCAGCTTTCCCGCACTTTCTAACATATCTAATCTTTTACTTTTCCCAATGGTTCCGTACAAAATAACGGTCTGGCTTTTCGGGCTGTCACCCGCGCAAATAGCCGGCTTTTTTCCAAATACCTTTTCCATATCATTTCTTACATAGCCCGCCACTCGTTTCACGCCCTGCCACGCACTTTTTTCCTCCAAAAACTCAATTTCTTGATTGATTACTATATTTACCATATTCCGGACCTCCTAACTATTTCTTGTCATCCTTTCAATTCTATAGTAAAATTATAGCATCTTGTTTTTGCAATAAACACATAGATTCATACATAAACATTGCAAAATCCTACTTATTGAAATAAATTTACCGGAGGTGATTATATGACTCATCCATTTTTTTCAGAATTAAATGAAACGCTCATTTGCGAACACAAAACAAATAGTTGGAATACGGATGATACGACGCCCTATCACTGCCACGATGGATATGAAATTTTGGTTTTTATAGGAGGCCACGCTTCCTTTTTTGTTGAAAATGATGGCAAAATTCTTGAACCGGGCGATATTGTCTGCTGCCCGCCAGGTGCGTTTCACCGCGCCATGCCTCTTCAGGATAAAGCATATGACCGCTTTTTAATTGCCATTCCTCATGAACAATTAGAAAAATTGAATACCGTAAATACAAATCTGGCCTCCTGTTTTTTTCGTGGGCGTGCCTCGCTTCCTCTGCTCCATCCGTCACAGAATACGTTCCAAAAAATATTATCCTGCTGTAGAGAACTGGAACAATGCCTGGCAGAACACATCTATGGCTGGGATGTTTTGTGTACAGCGCTTTTAAGTCAGATTTTGGTGATGTTAAATCAGGAAAAAGCAGTCCTAAGTGCACCTTCTTTTTCCAATCCTATCCCACCTCTCGTTTCCGAAATTTATGACTATATTGATAAAAACTTTACGGATACTTTAAGTGTCTCGCAGTTAGCAGTGCATTTTCACCACAATGCGGACTACTTAACCCGTGTATTCCAGCGTTTCAGTGGATATACAATCAAGCAGTTCATCCTTTTAAAACGAATTTCCTACGCAAAAGAATTGCTACAAAAAGGGCATTTGCCAAACGATGTCTGTTTCTTATGCGGCTTCCAGAACTACTCCAATTTTTCACGCTGTTTCCATAATCATCTGGGATTGTCGCCAAGAAAGTATCAACAGTCTCTGTCAGAGCGAACCTTGTAAAAAAAATTTTCTCATGCTATACTTAGTTTGTTACTGGAATTTTTTTACAGGGAGGATTTATATGAAACGAAGAATAAATATTTTATGTCTTATCGCACTTTTGCTTTCTTTTGTTCTGCCATACACACCGGCTGCTGCAAAAGCGCCCGCCATGAAACGTCATCTGACGCTTACCGTAGGACAAAAAACAACACTCAAAATTTCCGGCGGAATTATCCGCAAAAAATCCTTCAAGAGTTCAAAAAAGAGTATCGTATCGGTAACTTCTAAAGGAAAACTTACTGCCAAAAAAGCAGGTCAATGTAAAATTACGGCAACCATCCAGTGGAAACCGAAAAAGAGTTTCCGCAAATTTTTCAAGAAAAAATTATACTGCCAAGTTACCGTACAAAACAAAAAAGAAAGCGGTCTTACCTTTCGCTCAAACCGCCTCCTCACAGAACACTTTTTGAAACATGGTGCCGAGTTTCCTTATTCATCCGCTGCCGAGTATCTGCGCGGAGCAAATCGGGTAATAAAAGACCAAAATGCTCTCCATAAAGCGGAAGCCGAAGACGGTGATGATGTTTATTATTTAGCTGCTGCCAATGAAATTGTTTTTGTTTCCACAGACGGCTACATCCGAACTTACTTTAAACCAAACGATGGAATCGACTATTTCAACCGCACCTAGTATTAATCCTGATTTTTCGGAACCGCCAAAAGCGTAAGCGCAAATGGCAGAATTGCGCAGAAAAACAAACCGATTAGTGCCACCAGATAGTGACGGAAGAAAATAAATAAAACAACATATAAAATTAACAGGAAACACTGCAGCGCAAGAAGCAGTGTTTTTACCTGCCTGTATTTTTTCTCATCCAGATTTTTTTCCAGTTCAAAACCATTCATTAAGATTCCTTTTTCCTGACTTGTTACCGCCGTATGAACTGCACTTATAATAAGTGCCAGCGTACCAATCACATAAATTGCTACTGCTCCATGCCATTCCATACAAACACCCCCGTTATTTAAAATAAAATCCGGCAATTAAATTTTCTGTATCCAGAGAAATCGTATACACAATCTGACGCTTGCCATAGTCTACAGCCACTTGATAAACCTTCAAATTCTGTCCTGCCTGAGTGGTTTGTGTCACACTTAATAACTTCTCATTTTCTGCTTTTTCAATCATCTGTGATGAAGCTATTTTTTGTGCATCTTCCCAATTTTTCTTAGAAAATGCCGCCTGCATTTTCGCATCACACCGAGCGATAAATTTTTCATATGCGCCATCCGAAAAATCGGTAATTACCTCTCGTACAACATCAGGAATTTTCTCGATTTTCTGAGTTTCAACATTCTTTGTCAACTGCTGCCCGCTGTTTTTTTCGTGCGAGTGTGCAAACCAAACACCTGCCGCCACACAAGCAAATAAAACAAGCACTGCCACGCTGCCAATCAGGATTCTTTTCCCTTTTTGTATGCTCCGTCCATCTTCATTAAATTCACTAACAAACTGCTCCGGTGTTCCCCACTCCTGCCTTATCTCCTCCCAGCTCTTTCCGCCTTCTTTCGCACTCGCAATGTCTGACTCAAGCTGTCGCAGTATCTCTCGTTTTTTGTCCGCTTTACAATGCAGGAGTCGCTTTATCTGTCGTAAAAATTGTTGTTCTGTCATTTGCCGTTCCCCCTTAATAATTCATCCACTTTCTTTTCAAACAAAGTCCAATGCTCCTTTTGAAACAAAAGTCTCTCTCTCCCCTTCTTTGTTATTTCATAATATTTCTTGGGTGCCTTGCCATCTTTCGGCTCAGACCAGCTGCTTTTTGCAAAATCATTGTCCTCCAAGCGGTATAAAATCGGATATAGCGTTCCTTCTTTTAAAGCAAAAAAATCCTCGCTCGTCCCTTTTAAGGTTTGTATCATCTCATACCCATACATACTCTTTTTTGCCAAAAGTTCAAGAACCAGCATCTCTAATACACCCTTTTTTAACTGTTGTTCAAAACTCGCCGTATGCCCTCACCTCTTAACTGTTTAGTATTACTAAATACATTGTATCGCTTAGGTTTAGTTCTGTCAAGTTTGAAAATAGGCCTGTTTGTGTCAATTGTTCATTGGCACTTTTTTAGTTTCCGTAATTACGCAGAAATTACTGGAAACCAAAGAAACTAGCAGCGAACAATTGTCACAAACTCCGCAGGAATTGCTTATGGTTTCTGCGGTCACACGGTAAGGTGATTCCGTTACCATCATTGCTATCTTTTCTGCAAGTTCTGTATCATAAGCTTCCAGTATGAAAGCAACAACTTTTACCCTTGTAAATGCTTTTCATATTTTCCAACCACAGACATCCCATCTTTTACAATTACAAATGCATGCTCATCCACTTCTTTTAATTCCCGCTTTAAATGAGCACATTCATATTTGGACAAAACAACAATAACCATATATGTATTTTCTTCGGTATAACCGCCTTTTGCTTCCCACCAGGTCGCATCGCGGTGATATTCATTGACAATGTAATCAATAATCTTCAAAGGCTTCTTTTTGGTAAATATAACCACTTCCGTGTTAATATTCTGTGTATGAGCCCGATCCGTCATCAACATACTTACTGCCGAATATATAATGCTATATACTGCCGTAGGAAGTCCGAACAATACTGCACAAACAATATAAATAACTGCATTTACCGACAGTGACACTTTACCAACACTAAATCCTTTAAACCGTTTGGTAAAAATCATACCAACAATATCCAAACCACCGCTTGAGCCACCGGATTGCAATGCTATCCCAATTCCTGTTCCTCCAAAAATTCCACCAATTATGCTTGCAGTAAGGGAATCCCTTACAATTGGTATCGCCGGTATCGGAATCAAACTAAGAAACAATGTTTGACTCACCACACAAACCAATGTCCGAAAGAAAAATTTCTTACCGACAAATACATAGGCAAGTACAAACAATGGAATATTCAAAAACATGTTAATAATACCCGCAATATCCGTTGTCCCGGATGCCAAATGAAAATAACGCACCAATACCGTACGAATCACCTGACTAATTCCCAAAACACCACCATTATAAAGATTTGCCGGTACGATAAAAAGATTAATACCCGCCGAAAAAACTAACATACCAACCACTGCAACCACATTTCGCTGCCAAAATTCCCGCTTTGTATTCATATCATCGCCTCTTTTCTCAAAATGTATGTTTTGCGCCGCATTTCTTTCTCTTATTTTAACAAATTCTTTCTATTTTTGCTAGTTATGAACTTATAACCTTGAATAACTATGGTTGGTAATATTGCCAGTCCAAAAATAGTTGCATACTCTATTCCACTTAATGGAGTTACCTCAAAAAGTATCTGCAATCCCGGCAGAAAAAGCACTGCAGCAAGTAGTAATGTTCCCGCTGCAAAAGCACCGATGCTCCATAGATTCGTAGAAAATTTCAAATCTACCAGCGAACGCTCGCTCCGACAGGTAAAGCCGTGAAATAACCGTGCCAATGTCAGGGTAGCAAATGCCATTGTAGCCCCCATTGCATCGCTCCTATTCAACCCTATACAAAAAGCTGCCATTGTTGCTGCTGCAATAAGCGCACCATAGCCAAAGAGATGGCTCACAAATTTTCCTGTAAGAATACCTTCCTCCGGGTTTCTCGGCTTTTGCTTTAATAGTTCGGGATCCGATGGCTCCATTCCAATGGCAAGTGCCGGCAGCGAATCTGTCAACAAATTTATAAAAAGAAGATGAACCGGTTTGAAGGGTGATGGGAGTGCCGCTACCGAGCAAACAAGTACCGCAATAATTGCAGCCATGTTTCCGGAAAGCAGAAACTGTATTGCATTTTTTATATTACGATACACGTTTCTTCCATTTAACACAGCCTTAATAATGGTAGCAAAATTATCATCCGCTAAAATCATAGAGGAGGCATCCTTTGATACTTCTGTTCCTGTAATTCCCATTGCCACGCCAATATCTGCTTTCTTTAGTGCCGGTGCATCATTTACTCCATCTCCTGTCATAGCTACAATGCGGCCTTTCTTTTGCCAGTTTCTCACAATTCGTATTTTGTTTTCCGGTGAAACCCTTGCATAAACAGAAATTTCTTCCAAAAGCCCATCTAATTCTTCGTCACTCATAGCATCTAATTCCTGTCCCGTCACCGCCAAATCATTTTTCTGGAAAATGCCCAGCTTTTCCGCAATTGCCTCTGCTGTTACTTTATGATCTCCGGTAATCATAACTGTGCGAATTCCAGCCTGTCTGGCTGTCTGTACAGCATCCACTGCTTCCTCTCTCGGTGGATCAATCATTGCTGCCAAACCGACAAAGATAAATCCGTTTTCCTCCTCCAACGTCAGTTTCTTGCCCTCATTAACTTCTTTATATGCAAAAGCAAGTACTCGGAGACCATTTTCAGAAAACTTCTGATTCTGTTGCAAAATTTTCTCTTTCATCTTGTCAGTCATATCACGATTTCCACCAATCTCGGCACATTTTACGCATCTTTCCAGTAAAACATCGACTGCACCTTTCGTTAGAATCATCGTTATACCATGCAGGCGGTATTTGGTGCTCATAAGCTTACGTTCTGAGTCAAAAGCAAGTTCTTCCATTCTTGGTATCATTTCACGAATGACCTCTTCCGAAATTCCAGCCTTTGTCAATCCGGCTTTTTGTGCCATTGTCAAAAGACAGCTCTCTGTGGGATCTCCAATTTCCTTTTTCATTTGAACGGAGGCGTCATTATTCAAAATCGCGTTGTACAAAAAAATTCTGTGAAGCGGTTCCGTTAATTTAAGGCTCTCTGGCTTAACGACTGTATGATTAATATATATATCTGTTACCGTCATTTTGTTTTGTGTCAGCGTTCCTGTCTTATCCGAACAGATTACTGACACACACCCGAGGCTTTCCACCGCTTTTAATTCCTTAATAATGGCATTCTCCTCTGCCATTTTCCTTGTTCCCATGGCTTGCACAATCGTGACAATAGAACTAAGTGCCTCCGGAATTGCCGCCACAGCAAGAGCCACAGCAAACATTAGTGAATCCAGTATTGGCTGTTTCTGACAAATTCTCAGCACAAACACTATTGTGGAAATAATCATGATTACAATAGCAAGCTTTTTCCCAAAATCATCTAAACTTTCCTGCAAAGGTGTTTTCCTCTCTTGCGTGGCATTCATGAGTTCCGCAATCTTTCCCATCTCCGTTTTCATTCCTGTCGCCGTTACTAACACCACCGCACGTCCCTGCGCAACCAATGTACCGGAATATACCATGTTGATTCGGTCTGCCAATGCCACCTCTTCCTCAATAGTATCTTCTGATTTATCCACATTTGTGGATTCTCCGGTAAGAGAACTTTCATTAACCTGAAGCGAATAATTATCCAAAATACGTCCATCTGCTGCAATCATGTCCCCTGCTTCCAGAAGAAGAATATCCCCTGGTACAATCTCTTTAGAAAAGATTTTCATTTTTTTACCATCACGAAGTACTTTTGCATGTGGTGATGAAAGTGCCTTGAGAGAATCAAGCGACTTTTCTGCCTTGAGATATTGAACCGTTCCAAGCACAGCATTCATCACAATAACAACAAAGATTACAACCGTACTCTCCACATTTCCGGATAACATCGACACAACTGCGGCAATCATTAAAATAATAACCAGCAAATCCTGAAACTGCTCCGCAAAAATGCGCACCGGACTTTTTTTCTTTGTTGCTTGTAACTGATTTTCCCCTATTTTCTGCCTTATTTCCTGCACCCTGCTTTCTGTCAGGCCTTTCTCCGAGACATGTTGGTGTTGGAGTATTTCTTCCCTGGTCATCCGGTAAATTTCTTTCATCTTTTCTTTCCTTTCTCTGATTAATAACAATTTCAAAGTTTGCAGCCCGCCTCAATAAAAAAAGACTTTTTGTGCATGCAAAACACATGCACAAAAAGTCTTGTTCAACAAATCTAATTTGTTCCGTAAATTCCGGATTCTTTCAAATCGTACTGACGAAATCTACACCTCGCCTTTTGGCGCGGAACTACTCCCTCTTTGCGGGTTGTTCTTATCTTATCACATATTCTTTTCCTTGTAAACAGTTATAATCCTTTGGAACGGTTGTATGCAGCACAAATCATATTTGAGTTTTTAATCAAAATGTGCATTGCAAAAAACTGTCCGATACCACACAGAAAAGCGCCAAAAATGCACCACATCAATACGGTCGTACCATTTTCCTGGAAATTTAAATTGTAACGAACAGCGTTTGCCGCTAAACGATTTCCCAATTTGTAGTACCAATAATAAGCATAAATACCGCAGGTAATGAATGACAGTAAAATAAATGCAACAAGTCCTGAAGTCTGCTCACCATCTCCCTCGCAGGCAATATTAACTTCCTCAGCCAATTTGTAAATGAAGTAATAACCGTATATGCCACAGGTAATCAGTGAAAGTAAAATGCCCGTGCAAAATCCAGATGAAAACTGCTATCCACGCTCTGGACATTCCACACCCTGCACATGAAATACCGGTCAGAAATTTAATCGGGCACGTGATGCCAAAGCCCTCTAAAACTAGATATAACAACACAACCACCGCAATTGCCGAAACAATATGAACCCGGTTTTCTTTCTTCTCCAACTTACAGCTCCTTCCTACTCCTTGTTTTGAAATAAAAATCCCGGTGCTGTTTTTCCAATTATCAAAATAACAATTACTCCGATGATAATGTTTGGCAGCATATAAGAACCATTGTAGGTTAAGCTATAGTAAGCAACGCTCCAACCCTTTGGTGCATAACTTCCCCACAAAAGCCATCCAGACAAAAAACTGCACAGAAAACGCAGTGCCCCACATATTGCAGTTCCAACTGCCGCACCTATAAGCTTATTCTTAAATAGCGGAAGAAAAAGACCTGCCAGTCCAAGTACCGTAAAGGCAAAAAGATAATCTAACAGTACACATCCAATCATTGCAGGAATCGTAGCGCAGTACATTACATTACTAAAGCCTAATATAAGCTGAATGATGCCATGTACGGCTGCCGTAAAAGTTCCCCATTTTACTCCATGACGAAGCCCCATAATGACTAACGGAATCATTTCCAGTGTAATACTTCCGCCCATCGGCATATCATAAAGTTTGATATAACTAAGGACAAATGCCATAGCAATCATTAATGCCCCTTCAACTAATAAAAATGTTTTCTTTGATGTATTTGTATTCATATGAATTCCCCTTTTCTGTGTAAAATAAAATTTATAGTCTCATTCTAACAAGCCTGAGAAGAAATGGCAAGTTTTGCCTTTTCTATAGTCTGCGGTAATTTTCAAGAAGTTTACGCAAATCACTGATTTCTTCCAATAAGTGTTTCCCGATATCCGTATCCTTTACAAACATACGCTGCAAATCTTTTTCGATAATCTCAGAAGAGGATTCAATATCCGTATTATTCATCAAGGCGTCTTCCACTGAAGTAAATGGGGTATGCGCTTTCAGCCTTAACCCATGCGAATTAAAAATCAAGGTATAGCCGGCAATCCCTGTCGCTTTATTCATGGAGCGGCAGAAACCGCCATCAATTACAAACAGCCTTCCTTTTGCCCTGACCGGATTTTCCCCTTCAATGGCATGGACCGGTGTATGTCCATTGATGATATGGGAATCGTCATCATAAAGCCCAAATTCATGAAGAATCTGGCAGCAAAAACTTTCATCATAATACTTGCTGTAATAAGAATTTGACTCCTCTGTCCACAAACTTTCTTCATCCACATATTCACGTTCAAAAGTCTTAAGTTTTCTTCCACACAAAGGCGACTTTTCACCGCCCCACAAAAACCACATGAAATCAATATCATCTTTGTCCGGGTTGTCCAAATAAGCAGCTCTTGCTTTTTCCTCGCACTTATCCAACAACGCTTTTCCATGATAATATTTTCCATCAATGCACAATTTATCAAAAGCTCCGTTTTTATCAACCGGAACACACCCGTGATAAATTAAATTTCCGTTGTATACATTGTACATACTTCCTTTTTCATACAGAAAACGAATATGTTTTTGCAGACGCTGGCTCGACACAAAATTCCGGTGCAGTTTCCGCAAAATTTCCGTTTCTTCCTCTGTTAATTCATAAGGATCTGCTAAATCTACAGTCGGAAACACATTGGTATTCATAGTGACCCATTCGCCCTCAATCATAACCTTATTTTTTGTATCATCCATTTGCCCCAATAACAGCCTGTCACTCATCTCATACTCCGGATGTGCCTTTATCAACCGCCCCTCTAACTTAAAAAGGATAACGGTAACCGCTGCTAATGCTGCCTTTATGCCATCCTCAATTCCATACGTTTTCATACCAAAAAGAATCAACTGCCTTAAGCTGATTCCATAGGCATTTTCTAAAATTTCAACATTATCATATTTGAGGTTATTACGAATCACACTGCATATGCACGCATCATTTCCGCAGGCAGCACCCATCCATAAAATATCATGATTTCCCCACTCAATATCCAGTGAATGATAATCATACAATAAATCCAGTATTTTGTCCGCACTCCCGCCTCGGTCAAAAATATCTCCGACAATGTGAAGGTGGTCAACAGCCAGTCGCTTAATCAACTGCGACAGTGCGATAATAAATTCATCTGCATCCTCCAGCTCAATAATCGTCTGTAATATCTGCTTATGATACCGAATCTGGTTTGCATCTTCATCTTCCTGCGCATGCAAGAGCTCGTCAATAATATAAGCATAGTCCTCCGGCAGTGCCTTCCTCACTTTTGACCTTGTATACTTCGACGACAATAACTTGGCAACCATAATTAAATGATTCAATGTCATGGCATACCAGTTGCCATCAATTCTGTTCGTTTCCCCGAGCAGCGTCATTTTTTCTCTCGGATAATAAATCAGTGTACACAGTTCCTGTCTGTCAAACTCCGATAAGGTATCTTTAAAAATCAAGTCCACTTTTTCTTTGATTACTCCGGAACAGTTATTCATAATATGCAAAAATGCTTCATATTCACCATGAATATCACTTAGGAAAAATTCCGTCCCTTTCGGCAGGTTTGTAATGGCTGTTAAATTTACGATTTCCCGGATTACCGCCTGACTTGATGAATAGTTTTGTTTTAATAGTTTTAAATATTTTGTGTTTTCCTTTCCGTTATACACATGTTCCATAAATCTATTTCCTCGTCTTTCAAATAAATTCCCCAATTGATTATATCATAACAGAAGATGTTATTTTTATGCAAGGAAAAAGAACGTTTGTGTCAAGTGTTTGTTGGCACTTTTTTTGGTTTCCGTAATTCCGTAGAATAACTGGAATCCAAAAGAACTGGCTGCAAACATTTGTCACAAACCCATCATTCCAACCTCCGCCACATCCACACCATAACCACAACGCCCACAAGCCCGACACCACTACTCAAAAGCATAAGATTTCTCAGACCAAACGCATCTTTAATCAAACCACACGAGATACTTCCTGCCATCTCTCCAAGCCCCATCCCGGCGAGGTTAATGAGGGAAGCACCTTTTACGGCATCCGCCTGTGGCAGATAGTCCATGACAAAATACACCGTGCCGACATAATAAATACTGAGTCCTAACAGTTCCAGTGCCTGCGACAAAATGACAAGTGTTACGCTGCTGGAAAATGTCGTTGCCGTGGCGCGAAGGAAGCAAAAGAACGCACAGACTACCATCAGTTTATCAATGGAAACTCGTCCACGAATCCGGTAAAAGACAAGTGCCACCGGAATTTCCGCCATTGCAAGCACGAACTGAGCCATCCCATAGTCCGCGTGATTTCCTCCCATGCCCTCAATCCAGTCAATGAGAAATGTACTATTCATATTATAAGCGGCAAAGACAAACACGAGTCCAAGCAAAAATAACGAATATTTAGGAAAATGTTTCAGCAAATAAAAACACGAATGGACTTCTCCTGTTTCGCATTTCGTGTCTGAATTTTCGGAGGCTAAGTCTTCCGTTTTTTCTTCCTTTTTTCTTCCCTTTGAAAAATCGACAGCATCCATTTTAAACGCAAAAAAAGCAAACAAAAAACTTACGACAATCTGGAAAATCAAAATCCGGTTTGCCCCAAACGCATCGGCAATCAAACCAACCACAACGCAGAAAACGGCCCAGCACAAAGAACCGCAGGCACGCGATATGGCGTAGTTCATTTTCACGCCGTGGTTCATGTACTGGATAGACAGCGAATCCACAAGCGGCGAAGCGCAGTGAATTGTCATGCCAAAAATAATTAGCGTAAGCATTGCCATCCACATCGTATGTCCGGTTAAATAAAATAAAAAAGAAAAAATAACATTTACAAAAGTCATGAGAATCAGCATGCGCTGCAACGGAACTTTTTCGGCATGTTTATCCGCAAAACTTCCTAATACCATTTGAAAAATGAGCACTGCCAGATATTTGACAGCACTCAAAATTCCGATTTCTGTTCCGGAAAAACCTTTTGCCTCTAAAAGCGGTGTTGTAAACGCCATCGCTACAGCTGCGAGCGTCCAGTATCCTCCCTGCAAAAAACAGTATTTCACCGTAATTCTTCGATTCATACCAACCGCCCCCTTTGTTAATAAAGATACGGTTTTTCCCATAAATTCAATGTCGTTCCAATGCCCTTTTCTTTCGCCTTGCAGTAACACTCATAGCCCCAGCCGACATCTAAAATCGGCATACCGCCGACACTGACCATAATAATTTCATCATCCGATTTGCGTCCTTTTTTTTCACCAAGCAAAATCTCACCAAGCTCTGTCACTTCTGAACGCTCAATTTTCCCATCGTCCACCATGTTGACATAATACATGCCGGGGATTCCTGATGAGAGACGCTTTCCATTTTCATCCCACTCCTCATAAATTTCTATGTACTCCTCATACATCGGGTAGTTATCCACAATTTTGCGGATATCTTTCACCATAAAATCATAATCGCTAAAATCCATTGTGCCGGAGGAAATAATCAGACAGCCGGGCTTAATCCATTCGGGCTTCAGCACCGGCCACCGGCGTTTTTCGACCGAAGTTGCCTCGCTGATGATATCTGCATCCTTTACCGCTTCTTCATCCGTACCGCACAAAACAATATGGGAAATCTGCGGATACTTTTCTTTAATAAAACGCTCCATTTCTTTCGCTGTTGCGGATGCCGCAGAACTTCCTTTAATTTTAATGGTATCAATAGAATCAAACTGGGACATATATGCCATCAGACATGTTTTGTTCACAACGCCCGGTCCCAAAAGTGTCAGCACTTTCGGATTTTTTACCGACAAATGTTTGGCAACCACCCCCGGCACCGCACCGGTGCGCATGGCAGACAACAAATTGGCTGACATATAAGCAAGCGGCTGTCCGGTCTCCACATCATTTAGTGTTGCCATCAAAATGGAACGCGGCAATCCTTTTCTTACATTCCGCCCGTTTGAACCATAAAATTTTTCACCGGCTAAATGAAACCGTCCTCCGAGATACGCCGGCATCGACATAAATCTTCGGTCACGCGAATCCTCAAGAGGGAAGCCTGGGATTTCTGATTCTTTTGGAAAAATCAATTGGATGCCATGCTCTCTCCGATTTTTTCCGCCCATCAAAACGTCGCCTTTTGCCAAAAGACAAAGTACTTCTTCCATCGTCTCCACACAATGTCCGGCATCCAAAACACCGGCATCTATCATATCTTTTTCATTTAAATATAAAAAATCAATTCTTGTATCTGACATAAACACCCTCCTTTTCCAGAAAACAGTTACATCATCGCATTAGCACGAACCTTTTTCACCTTATGTGCATGCAGCATCCAGTGAATGAGATAAGCCAAAAGCCCAAGCAGGCAAACGCCAAAAATAATCGTTGTCAGTGCATTGATTTCCGGCGAAATACCTTTCTTAATCATTGAGTACACCTTCATCGGCAGTGTCGTTGTCTCGGCATTGGCGAGGAAACTCGTTACAATCAGTTCATCCAGTACCAGAGAAAATGCCATAAATGCGCCGGACATAACTCCCGGCATAATCGCCGGCAGTGTCACATGAAGAAATGTGTACACACGGTCTGCACCAAGGTCCATGGACGCCTCTTCAATACTTGGATCCATGCCGACAAGTCTTGCCTTTACCGTAATGTAAACATACGGAAGAACTAACGTTGTATTACCAATAATGATAGTACCGATACTTAATCCGATATTTGATAGGTTAAAGACGAGCAACAGTGCAACCGCAAGCACGATTTCCGGAATTACAATCGGAAAATAAATGGTATTCATAATCAATTTCTTTCCTTTAAACTTTGCATTGCGCAATCCGACCGCTCCGGTTGTTCCGACAACCAGACCAATCAAAGTGGAAATTACGGCAATCAAAAATGTCGTACCAAGTACTTCCCAAATCCCGGAATCACTAAACAGTTTCACATAATATTTTGTTGTAAATCCCGACCACACTACATTGGCATGACTATCGTTAAACGAAAAGGCAATCATGACAAAAACCGGTGCGTAGATAAACAAAAACAATAGGACGACATATACTTTTCCGAGGATTGACATCACTCGTTTTTTCTTCTTTCTCTTTTCCATAGACTAAGCCCCCAAATCATCCAAATCTCCACCAAGTTTCGTGTAGATTAATACCATTAACAAAATTATCGCTGCCAGAATAATGGATAGGGCGGCGCCAAACGGCCAGTTTCTCGCGATGGTAAACTGACGGTAAATCAAGTTACCAACCATCATCGAGGTACCGCCACCGAGCATATCCGTTACCATATAATATCCGATACAAGGGATAAACGTAAGAATAACTGCGGCAAAGATTCCCGGTGCCGTAAGCGGCAGAGTCACTTTGCAAAAAGTCTTAATCGGTCCCGCTCCCAAATCTTTTGATGCCTCAATCAGACCCGGATCAAGTTTTTCAATCGATGAATACATAGGCAGTACCGCAAATGGCAGAAACATATAAATCATACCGACGATAACCGCAAAATTGTTATACAAAAGGTCAATCGGCTTTTTGATAATACCAAGTGACATAAGTACCGTATTGATGATACCGGAATTATTTAACATAACAACAAAACTATACAAAATAACCAAACCGCTGACCCATAAAGGAAGCATCAGAAGCACCGTCAGAACACCGGAAGTCTTTTTCTTCACATGAGCAATCACGGTAGCTAGTGGATACCCAAGTAAAATCGTAAGAACAGTCGTCCACACGGCAATCAAAAGCGACTGTTTCACAACCGTTACATAAACCGGTTTAAAAATTTCTGCGTAGTTATCCAGTGTAAATTTATACACGATTTTTCCAAGCGGTCCCTTCGTCATAAAACTCATGAACAAAAGCATTCCGACCGGCACAAGCACAAACAGAACCGACCAAATTGTAACAGGCGCACACATTATAATTGAAGATAGTCTCGCCTTAAACGATTTTTTGTCTTTGTGTTTTGCAACCTGCGTTCCTTCTTTATTCTTCTTCATCCTCATCGCCTCCTTCAATATCACGGGAAGCATCCGTATCTACCAGATTTTTCTCCGGCAGTACAATTCCCTTTTCCAGATGCCAGTACAGATAAATCATCTCTCCCTCTTTTGGAAGGTCATCCATCGAAAATCGATTAATTTTTACTTCCGTTCCATCATTTAGTAAAACAATGGTTTTAATCAGGTTTCCGACATAAATATGTTCTTTCACCACCCCTTTGATATGAAATCCTTCTACCCGCTCTCTCGAATACAGCATATTTTCCGGACGAACCGATACCGAAACGGCAGTTCCTGCTGCCAGTTCACCGGTAAAGCCGGATGCCTGCGCCTTTCCGACTTCCGTACCTACGGTTACGGTATCGCCATCCTGACTGATTACAACAGCATCAAAGATATTGGATTCGCCGATAAATCCGGCAACAAACCTTGTCTTTGGATGTTCATAAATATCAAATGCTGTATCCACCTGTTCCAAAACACCCTGATTGATAATCGCAATGCGGTCACTCATCGTAAGTGCCTCTTCCTGATCATGCGTTACATAAACAAAGGTAATACCAAGCTTTCTCTGCAAACGCTTTAACTCAATCTGCATCTGCTTTCTCAGTTTCAAATCAAGTGCGCCAAGCGGCTCATCCAAAAGCAATACTTTCGGGCGGTTAATCAGTGCCCTTGCAATTGCCACACGCTGCTTCTGTCCACCGGACATCTGAGTGATGCGCCGCTTGCCAAAACCTTCAAGCTGGACAAGCTTAAGCATTTCCGTTACCCTCTCTTTAATTTCAGCTTTCGGAACTTTTTTCACCTTAAGTCCATACGCTACATTGTCAAAAACATTCATATTCGGAAATAACGCATAATTCTGAAATACCGTGTTGACATCACGCTGATACGGCTCTTTTTTCTCTACGCTCTCCCCCTGGACTTTAATCACACCGGAAGTCGGCAGTTCAAAACCGGAAATCATACGCAGTGTCGTTGTCTTTCCACATCCGGATGGTCCTAACAGTGTCAGAAATTCCCCTTCGGCAATATTGATATTCATGTTCTTTACCACATGATTGGTTCCATACCATTTTTCTACATTTACAAGAGATACAATAGGTTTACTCATAGTTCCCTCCATTCCGACTGTTTCTAAGAACGGTCTACATCAGTGCGTCATCGCCTCGTTCATTGGTACGAATACGCATCGCATCTAAAACTTCCGTAACGAATACTTTACCATCACCATTTTTACCGGTTCCAATTGCGGTCGCAATATCCGCCAAAATTTCCTCAATCTGGTCATCCTCCACAACGACGAAAACCATGATTTTCGGAAGCAGGTTGATATCATCGCCGGTGAAATTCATCTCCGGCAGATATCCTTTCTGACGTCCACATCCCATAACGGATAAGCACGTCATACCCTGACAATTGTGAGTGGCAAATATTTCTTTCAAACCGACCAATTTTTCCGGTCTTGTAATTACTTCAATCTTTTTCATGGTATCATCCTCCTATTCTGCTGCATTTCCCATCAATTCCGTGTAGTAAGTATCCATTAAGTTAATCTGTTCATCACTTACGGCAATGCTCCAGGAAATCGGGAATAACTCTTCCTCTTTTTTCAATGCCGGACTTTCATAAAAATCTTTGTCAAGATGAGGTGCTAACAAGTCCTGTTTTAAGTTTGGCACACCGCCGTACTCGGCATTGCTTTTTGCATTTTCTTCCGGACGAAGCAGAAAATCAATTAACTCAGTTGCTTCACTCTGTTTTTCTGATGCTGCCGGAATCGCCCAATACTGCTGGAACCGCTCACATCCTTCTTTCAAAGCAACGGCTTCGAATTTATCCCAGTTATCTTTGGAGTCTACACAAAGTGTTGTATAATCCCAGCAGAACGCTACCGGACACTCACCATTTTCAAGCTGCGACACGGCACTCTCACCAACAAACGCTTTTACATTTGCTTTAATCTGTGTCAAAAGTTCATTGGCTTTTTTCATCTCTTCTTCGTTTGTCGAATCCGGCTTAAATCCACAGGCTGCTAACGCTTCACCGTAAAGGGAAATCGTTGAATTGACCATCGCAATTTTTCCTTTCAGTTTTGGATTAGCCAAATCCTTAAACGAGGTAATTTTGATTGGACAGGTCTCTTTGTTATAAACAATCGTTGTATAACTACATCCCATGTTTGGAATTGTATATTTTTCTTCGGTATCTCCAATTGGGCCCTCTTTCAAAAAATTCTCCTGAATATTTTTCACATTTTTGACCTTACTCTTATCAATTGGAGCTAACAATTCACCATCCAAAAAGGATTTTACATAAGCACCCTCTAAGTCAATCAAATCGTAATCAGCACTTCCTTCAATCATCTTCGCCAACAAAGTATCCGTATTGTCGATGTAACTGATATTGACTTTAATTCCGGTCTCTTTGGTGAAGTCTTGAAACATCTCCTCCGACCAGGTTCCTTCCCAGACCATAATGTTTAAGCTGTCTGCTTTTCCTTTTGAACCGGTGCTCTCTGAACTTCCGCCGCATCCCGAAAGAACGCTTATGCTCAGTACAAGACACATCGTAACTGCTATTAAATGTTTCATTTTCTTTTTCATAATCATGCCCTCCTTACGTTGATTGATAAGTTTTACTTGTTACAAAAAAAAGAAAGCCAGCGGAAACTCCACGAGTCTCCGTTGACTTTAAAGCGATACTAGCACCAAATTATTTTTCTGTCAATGCTAATTTTTATTTTTTGTGAAAATGTAACGATTTCATTTCCATCATTTCATACATTTACGGTAAATTTCTACAATCTTGTCTTTATCAAGCGGAACCTGACACTCATCAAGTCCATCCGCGGCACGCTCTGCCATACTCTCAAAGTGGCTTTCGTCCGTAATTCCAAGGTCCTGCATCGACAGTTTCAGCCCCATTTTTTCAAAAACTTCTTCTGTCTTTTGAATGGCAAGTTCCGCAATTTCATACGGCTTTTTGTCCGGCGAAATACCAAATACATTTACTCCGTAATTCACAAAACGATCCACATTATCGTCATTTAAAATATAGCGCATCCACACCGGAGTGAGCACAGCAAGCCCGTGTCCATGTGTAACATCGTACACCGCCGAAAGCTGATGCTCCATCGCATGCACCGGCCACAAAGACGTAAGGCCACACGCCAAAAATCCATTAATCGCCCAGCTTGACGTCCACATCAAATTGGCTCTTGCCTCATAATCATCCGGCTTCTCGCAAGCAACCGGTCCAAAATGGATACACGTTTTCAAAAGCCCTTCCATCACACGGTCCTGCATATATTTTCCCGGTGTTCCATCAAAATACAATTCAAAAATATGGCTCATAATATCTGCCGTACCTGCTGCCGTCTGGTATTTTGGCACAGTAAATGTATTAACCGGGTCCATGATAGAATATTTCGGATACAGTAAAATACTGCACATCTCCTGCTTATCCGAAGTTTCTTCGTTGTTAATTACCGCAAACCCGTCCATTTCAGAACCGGTTGCCGCCAGCGTAAGCACCGTAATAATCGGGAGTGCTTTTGTTATCAAACTGTTATCCAGCTCCAGCACCAAATCCCACGGACTTCCCTCATGGTAAAATCCAGCTGCAACCGCCTTCGCACAGTCAATCGTACTGCCGCCGCCAATCGGAATCACCACATCAATTTGATTTTCACGGCAGATTTGCACACCGCGGCACACGGTACTAAGCCGTGGATTTGGCTCCACGCCCGCAAGGTCCCACGTTGTAATTCCTGCCTTTTTTAGCAGCGACACAATCGTATCATACAAACCACTGCGCTTTACACTGCCGCCACCGTACACCAAAAGGGCACGTTGTCCAAATTCACTGACAAGCTCCGGCAGATTTTGAATCTGTCCCTCACCAAAAAATACTTTCGTTGGAATATCATAATAAAAATTCTGCATCGTATCCACTCCTTTTCAAAACGTTAGAAAATGAATCCTGCCGCCAAATAAAGTGCCGCAGAAATCGCACCGGCAATCAGCACATACGGCTGGCTCGTCCGATACTGGTCATATATCGTTACCCGGCATGCTCGCGCCGAAACAACGCCTAAGTCAGAAACAACACACGCATTTGCGCCGAATAATCCGGCAGAAATAATCGCACCAAGGCACAACGGAACATTTGCACCAACGCCCGGTAATACTACCATCATAACCGGAATCGCAATCTGATACAACGTATAATTTAAGCTGAACAGGTATTCCGAGCAGCTAAAGAATACGAAGAAAATAAACGGCAGAAGACTGGCAACCGGAATTGCCCCGCAGACAGCGGATACAAAATCTTCCATTCCCATCGCATACATACATTCCTGCATCGCATAACCAAGCATCAGAATAATTACCATGTCAACCATGTCGATAAAGCCATCCACGATACACTGCACATACTCGGAAATCGTCTGTAAGCCCTGCATGACATATAAAAATCCGGTAAAAATAACCGCAATGGCAAACGCCGTAAAGCAGTTAAGCCCCGTTGCTAACAAAGCGATTACAATACAGACAAGCGGCAAAATGAGGTTTAACACACTGACGTGTTTTGTTCTCTCATTATTTTCATCAAAATCCTCTTCTTCCTCTGCGTCAGCCTCTTCATCACTCCCTTTGATGTCTCCCATCTGGATTCCTTTTTCTTTCATCATCCGGTACGCTTTTTTCATCGGTCCGATAATCGGAATTTTACCGGCAGCAAATAAGAGCGAGAGAACAATCGCAACAATCGCATAAAACATAAACGGAATTGACTGGATGAAAATATCCGTTGCCTGTGCCTTATCCGCGACATTATCCGCTTCTACAATCTGGTAAATGATAAAATATCCCCACGCACCAAACGGAAGCATCGCCGACGCACAGATACTAATTGTACGAATGATATAGGCAAGTGCCAATCTCGGCTTCTTCAGCGCATCAATCAATGGAGAAAACGCCGCACCGGCAGTCAGTGCCGACACATAGTCATCCACCGATGTCGCACCGGCGTACACACCCGCTGTCACCATAACGGCAGCTGCTTTTCCCTTTTCCTTGCTTGTCACAAACTCGGTAAATGCCTTTGTGCTTCCGGTTCGCTTCATGGCAATAATCAAACCGCCGCAAAGGAAAAACGACATATACATCTCGATATTTTCCGGGTCACCAAGCACGGTATATAAATCATTGATAAAGCCGCCAAAACAGGCACCCTTATACCACAATATGTAACATGAAAATGTACCTAAAACCAGCGACTGCATAACATCTTTTGTGACCAGAGCATATACAAACAGCCCTGCCAGTGGAACAAGAATCCAGAAACTTCCTGTCACCATTTTTGTTGGCACCAAAAACAAGACAACCCAGAACACAATCCAAAATGCCCAGAGTTTTACCATTTTCGGCTCGATATGCTTCGGATTCATGTAATATAAAATTCGTTTAAAAATGTTTTTACTGTCCATATCAATCACTCCAATCACACAAAAAACTTACTACCTGGATGAATGATCCCAGATTTTTAACTGCGTACCAATACCATGGTCGACGGCGTTACGGTAAATTTCAGAACCCCATGCAACGTCCTCAATCGGCATTCCTTCAATGGCAACAAAAATAATTTCATCGTCGGACTTTCTTCCCGTTTTTTTGCCGCGGATAATTTCACCCAAATGGTCAATGGAATCTCTCGTAATCAGGCCATCCTCTACCATGTAATAGAACTCCTCACCCATGCAGCCGGTCGCCTTACGCATTCCATTTTCATCGTAACCCTCTTCATCCTCGATGCCGTACTCCTCATACATCTTCCAGTTATCGACAACTTTGCGGATGCCAACAAGTTCTTTTTTATCCATGTTGAAAAAGCTCGTCGCAATCAGGGTAACACCCGGTTTTAACCATTCTTTTTTGTAGGTCGGATACTGCCCCGGTTTCACAGAAACCGACTCGCTGATAATATCGGAGCCGCGGACTGCTTCCTCTAACGTCTCACAGATGATTACTTCCTTCACCTGTTTATAATGGGTTTCAATAAACTCCTTAAGCGCAGCCGCCGTTTTGGATTTTAAGGAACCTGCCTTGATTTTTACCGTGTCAATATTTTTTGCATTTGTCATAATGGCACGGAAGCAAGCTTTCGCAATCGGTCCTGCACCCAACATCGTAAGAACTTTTGAATCTTCTCTTGCCAAAAGTTTGGTTGCCAGTCCCGGCATTGCCCCGGTACGCATTGAACTTAACAAGTTCGCTGACATATAGGCAAGCGGTGCTCCGGTCTCCACATCATTTAGGGCAAACATCAAATTGGAGCGCGGAATTCCCATCGGGCGGTTATTTCCGTTTGAGCCGTACCATTTACATCCTGCGACATGGAATTTGCCCCCTAAGTACGCCGGCATGGCGATAAACCGCCGGTCCGCGCCGTCATTAATTGGGAATCCGTCAATATCGGATTTTTTCGGAAATTCCAGCATAATTCCGTGAGAGTTATGCTCCGGACCACCCATGATGAAGTCGCCGTCTTCCAAAAGTCCCATTGTCTCTTCCATCACATCAACGCATTTGGCAGCATCCATAACTCCTGCCTCAATCATATCCTCTTCATCTAAATAAAGCATACGGAGTTTTTTCGATTCTACTAATTTTGCTTTTTCTTCTGCAATTACAGCCTCTAATTCACTCATGCCTTTCATCTCCTTTGACTTTCACTCAGTTTATTTCAAACTCTTAAATCGGTCATAGCTTAAGGAAGAAATATCAACTATTGTGTCTTCTCCTGCTACCATCTGGGACAACATCAGTCCAACTGCCGGTGCGGTGCCAAACCCATGACCGGTAAATCCACAGGCAAGAATCAGTCCAGGAACTTCATCTACACGGTCGATAACCGGTACGCCGTCAAAGCACAAATCACACCAGCCGCCCCATGTGCGGACAATTTTGGCATCTGCCAGTTTCGGAATGTAACCCATAATCGCGCGGCATCCTGCTGAAGCAGTAATCGATGTTGTGCGCAAATCGTCAAACGATTTATCAATGGATTCTTCCAAGCCGGAATCCGAACCGAATACAAATGAACCATGCTGTGACTGATGTCCATAGAAATCGGCATCTGCGGTTCCTAACATGATATCAAACATATGTGGCTGCATTTCCGTTACCAGACATTCTTCAAAGAATTTTGTCATCGGCACATCAATTCCTACCGTGCGGGCGATAAAACGGCTCTCGTAGCCGGCAGCCAGAATAATGGTTTCGCCCTCAAATACTTCCCCGGTTGTAAGAATTACTTTTCTTGCTTTTCCCTTTACTTTTTCAATGGCTTTTACCTTTGCTCCGGTTATGTAACGTGCACCGAGTTCCAGTGAACGGGTATAAAAGGCAAGGGTTGTTTTCATTGGGTTTGCGTGACCGTCGGTTGGACACCAGCTTGCACCAATGACTTCATCCGAAAGGTGCGGACAGATTTCTTTGACTTCTTTGCCGTCAATTACATGCATATCCAGTCCTACGCTTCTGGCATTGGAAGCTAGGGTTTCAAGTTTTTTCAAATGTGCTTCTGTTTTACCAAGACGAAGATTTCCCCGCTGGTAATATTCAACATCCACGCCAAGTTCCTCGGAAAGTGTCGGCCACATATTGTTGACCGCATACATCGCATACGGAAGTTCTCTGACATCACGTCCGGACTGACGGACACCACCACCGTTTCTTGATGAACCACCGTGTCCGATACTGTCATCTGCTTCTAATACTAAAACATCTTTGATTCCTCTTTTGGCAAGGTAATATGCGGTTGCACAACCGTTAATACCGCCACCGATAATAATTACGTCTGCTGTTTTTTTCATTTGCAGTCACCTCCATCCCTTGCTAAAACTTTCATCTCTATTGGTCTCATCGGAGCTCTTGATACCGCCGGTTCAATATCCGTCGGTCTTACGTGAAGCTCTCTTGCCATAATTCCTTTTACTAATTTACCACAGGTCTGTCCCTGACAGAGTCCCATGCCATTTCTCAGATATCGTCTCATTTCCTCCATTGTCACAATGCCCTCGTGAATGGCTTTTCGAATTTCGCCTTTGGTCACTTCCTCGCATCGGCATATCAGCATATCATCATCTGCGCCAGGTACAAAGGGACCGATTTCTTTTAATTTTTCCTGAATATCCATCATATCGTTTTCCTCTTTTCTGCGCTGTCTCGCGCGTTATTTTCGCGTTTTCTATGCTCTCTTATAGAAGCGTGCCTTCATTGTCATATCACTTGGCACCTTAATTGTCAACAGATTGGTGTGGTCAAATGCTTTGGCAGTTTTGCAGGATACCACTTCGCAGTCGCACACTTTCTGTCCGTCTCGTCCGAGCGCAATTCCTTTTTCACCTGCTTCCGGCAGCGGAAGAAATTCGTAAGGAAGAGTGACGGTACCAAATCCGGGCTCTGTTTCCTCATCGACTAAGAAGATTGCCTGACCGGAACAGGAAGCTACACACATACCACATCCGATACATTTGGAACCCGGCACAACAACCGGCAGCGATGTAATGTTATCGCCGATGGAAATACATCCTTTCGCACAGGCATCCTGACATGGGTTACACGGAATGTTCTGCGTACATTCCATAACCGGATGAACACCGACTGCATGGGTAACGCCCGGATACCGCTCAATCTCATCGTCTGCCACATAACCTTTTGCAAGAAGGTTTTCGGAAATGTCTATGCCCTCTTCGGTTTTCTCAATTTTTTTGCCTCGGTTTTTCGGAGCAAACATTCCCTGACGAAGGGCTTCCAGTGCGGATTCCAATTCGCTTACGCGGGCTTCTCTTTCTTCTTTTGTCATGTAACCCAGATACTCAGAAATGACCGCTCCGGAAATTCGTCCTTCAATCATTGCCGAACTTGCTTCCTCAATTCCGGATACATCACCTGCTGCGTAAATACCCGGTACACTGGTTGCGCCAAGGATGTCACAAACCGGTACATAACCACCCGGTGTGTCGTTCATTTCGCAGCCTGCCTGTTTGAGTAACTGTGACATCGGTGACAAACCAACTGCCATACAAATGGTGTCTACATCGAAATGTTTTTCCGTTCCTTCGATGAACTGGAAGTTTTTATCGACCTCTGCAATCGTAACACCCGTTACCCGGTCTTCGCCTTCCGCTTTTACGATGGTGTGTGACAGATAAAATGGTACCCCGAGTCTTGCTACTTTCGCAGCATGTACCCCGTATCCGCCAACTCTCGGTGCCGCATCAACGAGGGCAACCACTTCACATCCAGCCTGCATTAACTGGAAGCTGACAACCAATCCTACGTTACCGGTTCCAAGCATCAGAATCTTTTCTCCGGCTTTGATGTGATGAAGGTTCATCATCGTCTGCGCTGCACCTGCTCCGATTACACCAGGAAGTGTCCAGCCGGGGAACGTTACCATGTTTTCACTGGCTCCGGTTGCCACTAAGATGGCATCCCCTTTCATATGTTTTACTTCATCTCCGATTCGCACCGTAATTTCTTTTTCCGGATACAAACCGATTACGGTTGCATTTAACATAACTTCAACGCCATACTTTTCTGCCTCAGCGAGAAGTTCCTCTCCTATTTTAAATCCGCGGATTTTTGCTTTGTGCTCCTTTGAGCCAAAGAACTTATGAATCTGCTTAAATAACTGTCCGCCCGGTTTTTCATTTTCATCAAGTACCAGAGGATGCAATCCATGTTTTGCTGCTTCGGTTGCTGCGGACAATCCGGCTGGTCCTGCTCCAATTACAATCAAATCATATCTTTTCATTTACGCTTCCTCCTTTGCACTTGCTCCATACTGGGTTTCTACTACCATTCCCTCTTTCAACGGGGTGATGCAGGTTCTCACATTTGGCTTTCCATCAACTACCATAACGCAGTCGGTACAGCGTCCAATCGCACAAAAGACGCCTCGTGGTTCATGGCGTTTTGCTGTATAACGATGTGCCATCACACCTGCTACACGAAGAGCTGCTGCAATCGGCTCTCCCTCATACCCTTCCAACGTTGTTCCGTCATATGAGAATTTCACTAATTTTCCTTTTGGAGATTCCCCTAAAATCGGATGATTTTCAATTCTCTTTTCCATACCGTAATCCTCACTTTCCAAAATTCAAATTGATTTAGAAACAACAAAAGAGCCACTGGCACCAAACGCGGTCACCATTGACTCTTTACGGGAAGTATAAACCCTAGAACCATACTAGGGTCAAGGGCTTTTTTTGAAAATTTGACATTTTTTTTCATCTTTGCTAAAATAAAGACACTTGCAACGGCGCTGTTTCTATGAAATAGCGCCGTTTAGTTTAGGAGGAACCGCCAAGAACGAAGTTCTTGCTTGAAATCGGTTCCGACGACTTGCCGTCTGGCGCATGTGAGGAGGCACTACCTTTATATTAGGAGGAATGATCATGGCAAACAGCACATTTCACATCGGAGAATTATCAAATTTATTTAATATCAGTGTCGATTCGATTCGTTATTATGAAAAAAAGGGATTAATCTGCCCGACACGAAATGAAAATAACGGATACCGGGAATATTCTCTGGATGATTTCCAGACTTTAGTGATGATTCGTGAACTGCTGGGACTTGATTTTCACAAAGAGCAGATTAGCGAGTTCTTAAAGAACAGAAATATCACGACCACAATGGAAATGTTAGATATGGAGCTTTCTATTATAAAGGAAAAGATGGAAGTTCTTCAAAAGAAAAAGGAGCAGATTGTCAGCCGGATTCAGTCTTTGCAAGCCGTGCAGAATGAGTCATCGGACACTTCCATTCAATTAAAGACATTCAAAAAACGCCCGATTGCCATGATTTCCACGGAAAATCTGCCGGACGCTTATGTTGACTACACAATGGTTCAATATATGAAAAAGAACCGGATTAAATTAGATACCATCGGTTTCTGCGACTGTTACACGCTGGATTTAGAAAAATCAAATCCAGACTCCGATTACTACCGCACAGAAAATGTTTTCTTTTTGACCGACGGCACAAAAACAAAGACGGATACATTTCTCCCTGCCGGTGAATATCTGTGTCTGTACTATCACGGCTCCTTAAAGCAGACCAAACAGTTGATGCCTTCTCTCTATGCCTATGCAAAAGAACATCACTTAACTGTCACCGGACACCCGATGGAACTCTGCCACATCGACAGTTATGAGACGAACCGCGAAAGCGAATATGTCATTGAATTAGAACTTCCGGTGAGTTCTCATCCTTTTGCAAAACAGTAATCACTTTATCCCAATTGTCCAGTACAAATCTGCCAATTACCGGGTCGTACATTTTTCCTGTATCATGTAAATTACACATCTTCTTTCGTTTGTTCGCTAACTTTTATTATACAACGAATAGAGGGAGAGGACAAGAATTGGGAATGGAGAATTTATTTCAAGTAGGGGGGACACAGTTTTTAGTTTCCGCAGTTACAAGCCTCCCTTAGTGGTTCGTGCACCGCTGCCGCTTGACAAACCTCTGCGAGGTTTGTAGTGCCCTCACCACTAAGGGAGTCTTGTAGCTGCTGGAAAGCTGAAAAGTTGTGTCGCCACTTTTATCGCAAATGCTGGACAATGGATTTTAGGGATGGCAACTTGCATAATACAACGTTATTTTGCTCCAACGCCCAAAAGAGTTGCAACATAACGAAATCATTCTTGCTCCAATGCAACTCTCTATGGCAAAAACTACCCAAAACGTTGTTTTTTCAATGTGATTTGTCGCGAAACGACTTGTTGAAAGCGGAAAACGAGGAAAAATTACAACTCTTTATGTCAATTTCCTAAAATAGCGTTGCATTGTTTCCCCTCCTTTCACCACACAAATCTTTCGCCACCATCGCAAAATAAAACCATTGCGAAAAAATGGATACAAACGCACAGGTATCAGACATAAATTTTGCTGCCTATTCATACCTGTGCGTTTGTCACGCGAATGCGCCATTTTTTTCAATGGTTTTATTTTATATTTTATCCCCACACTTCTTCTGCAATCTCTTTTACGAGTTTCAATTTTGCCCACTGCTGCTCCTCAGTCAATTTATTACCGATTTCACAGGAAGCAAATCCACACTGTGGACTTAAGCACAAGCGGTCAAGTGGAATATATTTCGCTGCTTCATGAATTCTTTCAATAACTTCTTTTTTATCTTCAAGCTCCGGTGTTTTCGTTGTAATCAGTCCAAGTACCACTTTTTTGTCCGGTGAAACTTTAGCAAGTGGTGCAAAACCGCCGGAACGCTCGTCGTCATACTCTAAGAACAAAGCGTCTACATTTTCTTTGGCAAATACATAATCAGCCACACTGTCATAAGGACCGCTGGTGAAATATGTTGAATGATAATTGCCGCGGCAGATATGTGAAGTAATTACCATATCCTCTGGCTTTCCTTCCAATGCCAGATTATTCACAGCCAGCAAACTCTGTTTCACTTCTTCTAAGTCAATACCAAGGCTTTTGTAACGCTGTTTTGCGGCATCACCCACAACGGCACCCCATGTACAGTCATCCAACTGCAAATTGCGGCAGCCTGCCTCATAAAACTGGCGGATAACATCCTGATATGCCACTCCAATATCATGAATCAGCTCTTCATCTGTCACATAAAATTTTCTTGTTGATTCCACATTCTGCGGAACAATAAACTGCTGGAACATCTGTGCCGGTGCTGGAATTGTATATTTTGCAACTGTATTTTCATCTTCCAAAGTTTTCAAAAACTTAAAGTATTCAACAAATGGATGTGCTTTCGCTTTAATTTTTCCAACTACATAAGTATCTTCCAGAGAAGCAAGCTCGCCTGCAAACTGTACGCCGCCTCCAGTTAATTCATGCGCTACTCCCTCAAATCCCCACATAAAATCCAAATGCCAGTAAGTTCTACGAAACTCACCATCAGTAATCACATGAAATCCCAAGTCCTTCTGTTTAGCAACAACTTCACGAATTGCCTCATTGATTGTCTCGTCTAATTCTTCTTTTTCAATTTTCCCATCCTCATACAGCGCTTTCGCATTCTTTACTTTTTCCGGGCGTAAAAAACTTCCTACATAATCATACCGAAATGGTTCCTGCAATGCTGTCATATTCAAATCCTCCGTTTCGTTTTTCTTTTGATGAGGATAGTGTAGCATTGTTTATTTCTTTTGTGAAATACATATAATCATGTCTTTTCCATAGTTTCAGACTATGGCCAGGTAATTTTTTATTGCCTCCTGATAATATAAAGCGTAGCGGCTTAACATCGTATTTTTCTTACGAATCATGCCAATCCGCATATCACAATCCGACACAAGGGGCTTTGCAATAATATTTTCACCATTTAACTTCTGGTCGATGACACCGGAGCAAACCGTAAATCCATTTAACCCAATCACAAGGTTAAACAGCGTTGCACGGTCGCGCACCTGAATATTTTTCGGAAAATCCAGCATACTCAAAAACTCCTCAGCAAAATAAAAGGAGTTCCGCTCTCCCTGCTCATATACCAGATACGGATATGGCTGCAAATCATCCAGTGTAATTTCTTTCTTATTTGCCAGCGGGTGCTCACGACAGATAAACACATGCGGTTCTGCCACAAACAATTCTTCAAATACAAGCCCATTTTTCTTCATAAGTTTGGTCAGAACTTCCTCGTTGTGCGCCGACAAATATAAAATTCCAACCTCGCTTTTCCCCTGCGCCACGTCATCAATAATCTCTCCGGTCTGTGTCTCGCGCAAAATGAAATTGTACTGGCTGGCATCGTACTGTTTCACCAAATCCACAAACGCATTGACCGCAAAGGAATAATGCTGGCACGACACCGAAAATTTCGGCGTCCGGTTTTTGTCCTTGCCAAAATGCTCCTGCATAATATCCGCCTGTTCCAAAAGCATCCGTGAATAGGCAAGCAGCTCCTCACCTTCTCTTGTTATCACAACACCTTTGCTGGAGCGTGAAAAAGCAGTCACGCCCATTTCCTTTTCCAAATTTTGAATTGCCGCACTAAGACTTGGCTGCGAAATAAAAAGTTTCTGTGCTGCCTCCGAAATGCTCCCACACTCCGCAACTGTCACCAGATATTTTAACTGTTGTAATGTCATACCTTTTCCCCTTATCGTATATAAATCCCTTTCATTATAAGATTGCCGGCAAATTCTGTCCATAGACAATTCTTTCATTGACATAATAATTTCCCACATGCTATAATTGGGTTACAACTCAAACAGCAAATCATTTCTATTTCGAGACACACGAAGGGATTTTACATAAAATAAAAAAGGAAGGAGGAATGCAAAGTACATGGCAAGAAAATACGACAGCGAGGAAACGAAGCAGAAAATTCTGTCATCCAGTGTCCGCTTGTTTATAGAAAAGGGATATCACGAGACAACGATGACGGAAATTCTTCGTGATGCAGGCGTATCCGGCAGCAGCTTTCACTCCATTTTTCACACAAAAGATGGCGTTCTGGCAGAACTTACAGAATTCATGTTTGAAAATCAGTTTGGTGTAGCAGAAAAAATCATTGGAACCGGGAAAAATCCGGTGCTTCTCTACGCCGTTGAAACCTGTATTCAGTTAACGCTTACCGAGATGAATGAACATCTGCGCGATATTTACATGGAAGCCTACACGCAGCCGGCATTGATGGATTATATTCACAAGCATACAGCAAAAAAAATCGCAATGATTTTCAGGCAGTATAATAAAGACTTTCAGGAAAGTGATTTTTACGAAATGGAAATTGGGACAGCCGGATGTATGCGTGCCTATATTGCAAAAAAATGTGATATGTATTTTACTTTGGAAAAGAAACTTGAGCGGTTTCTAAAAGTAACGCTTGGCGCATATCATGTACCGGATGACATACAGCGTGAAACCATCGCTTATATTGGAAAATTAAAAATCCGGGAAATCACCGGTCAGGTCATGAATAAATTGTTTATGGCTCTGGCAATGAAATATGATTTTACATTTCATGAGGCAAACACAAAAAAGAAATGAGGGATATTATGACAAGGAAAGAATTTCACAAGAGACTTTTGATTACGTCTCTTCTTCTGGGGCTGGTACTCCCCTTGGCAAATGTACCGGTAACATCATCATTAAACCAGACCAAAAAAGCGGCGGCAGCAGAGCCGGCCGTAATGACTTTTGCCGAGGGCGAGGGTACCGGAGAAGAATTTAAGGAAGAATCCTGGGTGATGGACTCTAATGCGGCTGGAGAGCCACACAAAGGTTCACTGGCTATTGAAAGCTACCAACCCAGCTCAGACACTTATGGTATTAAAAAAAATCCATATTCAAAAAAGGAAACCCCGGAAAAAGTAATCCGGCTGTTTGACGTGGCAAAACCGTATTCTGCACCCGAATCCGCCGCCGAGGAAGATCCGAATAAAAGTACCTCTGATTACCGTTCCACAATAATCACACTAAATCAACTGGTTCCGCTAAATAGCAGATCGCAGTTTTCCACAAAATTTACCTTTTCACTCCCGGACGCCTGCGTCAACACCAAACAGGCAGGAGGGAAAGAATTCGCCAGAGAAGTCGGCGGCGACGGCCTTGCCTTTTTCATGGAAGATTACATATCCGATCCGGAAGATTTAGCGTATACGTATTCCGGTGGTGACACCTATCCATTCGGCATGCAATGTGACGAAAAAAGACTCATGGTCGAAATGGATTCCCAATATAATGGTGCCTATTGTAACATGAATAAAACGGGCGACGTATATCCATATGATGAAAATCGCCCATATTCCTATGAAAGCTGGGATTATGATAACCAATTATACTTTCACAAAGACCAAACCTATACCGGGAAAAATGACTACGAAAAAAACTTTAATCCTTATGAGGGCACGGACGGCAGAGAGTACGTGGCTTACCGCAATTACAAGTATGCCGAACGCTTTGACCATATCGGTATCACGCTAAACAGCGACCATGCCCGTCACGATGCCATTTATTACCTAAACGGTCTTGCCCCAACCAAAACGGTGGAAAAAACAAAAGATGGAAAAAACTATACGGCGTACGAAAATCTTGCTTATTTTGATGCCTGTGCAGGTGGCGTTCTGGATGACACAGATAAGTTAGAGGCTGCCTATCAGGATACTTCAAAAAAGAGTATCGAAGTCAGCGATTCTTCCACCTGTGCCACGCGTTTTGCAGACGCAGGGGTAAATGACAGGCTTTTTACCGTATGGATTGATTATGATGGTGAAAAAATGTATGTCCGCTATGCCAATGGCGATTTTGCCAATGCGAAAAGACCTGCCAAACCGCAGATTGAAAAAGAAATTGACCTTCACTCCCGTTTTGACAACAAAAAGGCTTTGATTGGTTTTTCTTCATCAATCAATGCCTCCAAGGCGAATACAACTTTGCACGCCTTCCAGTTTACCAATGATTATAAACCAATTGACGAAGAGGCATCTTATCGAATCAATTACTGGAAGTTTAATCCGGACACAGAAAATTATGAAAAGGCAGAATCTTCCGAGGTTATGACAGGTGCCGTTGGTGACACTGTCACTGTGGCTGAAGCAGATCCCAGCTATGCGACAAAATATAGTAATGATTACTATCACATAAGCACAATCACACCGCAGGATTCCTCTGTCACACTCGAAAACGCGGATACACATTACCAAATGAATTTGTATTATGAACCGGAGAAAACAACCTATAAGGTACTCTACTATCAGGAAACAGAAGATGGTAACTATAAACTGCTGAACGAATACGTAAGCCCCCCAACCTACATTGGGAAGACCGTTTATGCAGAAATTAAGACTCCAAATGGATATATAGAGGGTGGTGATTATACTGCTACATTTGGAATTGTTAAGCCAAACAATGCCACGATACTTAAAGTTTATTACGATAAATACATACCTCTGCCGGAACCAACCGAGGTGGGACAGACACCATCACCATCCCCAAGCCCGACTCCAACTGCTACACCGACTGCTACACCGACTGCTACACCAACCACTACGCCGACTGCTACACCAACCATAGCACCGACTACTGTTCCAACCGCTGCACCAACCGTTGCACCAACCGCTGCACCGACAAAAAAAACAGTCAAAGTTTCCGTAAGCAAAAAGCTGATTCAACCGGTAAAAGCGAGCAAAAACGCTAACCAACTTTTCTGGAATCCGGTAAAAAATGCGGACGGATATTTCATTTACGCCTCTGCCTGCAATGAAAACGGAAAAGAGCGTAAAGTAAAGAAAATTGCCGACATTAAAAACCGAACAACCACTTCTTACACCCACAAAAACTGTGAAAAAGATACGTGGTATAAATACCGTATTACGGCTTACCGCATTATCGGGAAGAAAAAAACTGCAATCAGTAAATCACTGGAATTACATTCGCTGACGAAAGGAAGTAAAACTTATGAAAATCCTTCGCGCGTAAAAATCCGCAGTGGTAAAAAACTTTCTTTAAAGGCCGGAAGCACTAAGAAAATACGAGCACAAGTAATTGTACCAAAAGGGAAAAAAACCTGCTGGCACATTCAAAAAATCCGCTACCTTGTGAGTGATTCCTCTGTACTGACCGTATCAAAAAAAGGTAAAATCAGAGCAAAAAAAGCAGGGCATGCGACAATTTATGCCATTGCCCAAAATGGTGTAAACGCTAAAATTAAAGTCAGCGTAATAGCTGCAAAATGATAAAGAAAAAAGTGCCGGAAATTCGCATTTTTATGGATTCAAATATTCTGAAAGCATATCAGAAACACAATTTTTGATTTCCACTGCGATGCTCCGGCACTTTTCTTTTGATAAGCCGGCCTGTGTTCCTACAAAAATTAATCCTTTGCTTCCCGGATTTTTCCCATTCCCAGCCAC
>ENA-ORSS01000823-ORSS01000823.1-human-gut-metagenome-genome-assembly--contig:-NODE-823-length-35536-cov-6.772498_pt1 | contig 35536 bp, 30 predicted proteins | sample MGYA00241899_ERZ509162 | MGnify/ENA primary metagenome ERZ509162 (study PRJEB26280, sample SAMEA2338641) | human gut metagenome | biome: human gut; feature: human-associated habitat; material: faeces... | reverse complement strand
CACGACGGCCTATGACCTCGCGAAGATCACGGCCTACGGCTACCGCGTGCCGGGCTTCGAGCAGATCGTCAGCACGAAGGAGATCGACTTCGACTGGGTCAAGGACCCGTCGCACCACCTGCGCAACGAGAACCAGATGCTTTGGCTCTACCGCGGCGCCAACGGCGTCAAGACGGGCTACACGGATGCCGCTGGCCGCTGCCTTGTCTCAGGTGCGAAGAAGGACGGGCTGCAGCTCGTCGCCGTCGTGCTCGACTCGGTCTACATGTGGAACGACTCGATCAAGCTGCTCGACTACGGATTCGCGCATGTCGAGCCGGACACGATCGTCAAAGAGGGCGATACGGTGGGCTATGCGAATGTCGCAGGAGGCACGGGCCGCAAGCTGCCCTTGAAGGCTGCTGAGACGCTGACGCTCGCCAAGCTCAAGGGTGAGGGCGAAGCCTACAAGACGCGCATCGAGGCCGATGACCTGCGCGCGCCCATCAAGGAAGGCGATACCGTCGGCCGCCTCGTCGTGGAGCTCGACGGCAAAGAAGTCGCTTCGACCGACCTGCTCGCGGGGGCGGACATCACGCGCCGCTCGTTCTTCCTGACGGTCTGGAACTTCCTGCGGTCACTGGTGAAAGGATGAGTGCATGATGCAAGAGGAACGCCTGCAGAAGATCATCAGCCAGGCCGGCATCGCCTCGCGGCGCGCGGCGGAGAAGATGATCCTGGAGGGCCGCGTCCGGGTTGACGGCCAAGTTGTGCGCGAGCTCGGCACGAAGGTCGACCCTGCGGCGCACACGATACTGGTCGACGGCAAGAAAATCGCGGGAGAGGAGCAGCACGTCTACCTGCTGCTCAACAAGCCGAAGGGGTATCTCTCGACGGCGAAGGACGACCGCGGGCGCCGCACGGTACTCGACCTGCTGCCGGAGGTCCGCGAGCGCGTCTATCCGGTCGGCCGCCTCGACAACAACACGGAGGGCCTGCTGCTCATCACGAACGACGGTGCTCTGATGAACGGCCTGCTGCACCCGCGTTTCGAGGTCGAGAAGACGTACCATGCGGGCGTGACGGGGAAGCTGACCGAGGAAAAGCTCCAGATGCTCCGGGACGGGCTGCTGCTCGAAGACGGCATGACGGCTCCGGCGAAGGTCAGCCTGCTGCCGGAGCGCGAGCCCGGTGAACGCGCGCAAGGCCTCACGCGTGCTGCGATAACGATCCACGAGGGGCGCAACCGCCAGGTCCGCCGCATGTTCGCGGCTGTCGGCTGCGATGTCAAGGCGCTCAAGCGCGTGCGCTTTGCCGGCCTGACGCTAAAGGGCGTTGCGCGCGGCCAGCACCGCGCCCTGACGGAAGAAGAAGTCAGCAGCCTCTATCGATTGGCGGGGTGTACGAGATGAAACAGATTCTAGTCATAGGAGCCGGCCCGGCCGGCATGATGGCCGCCATCCGCGCGGCCGAGAACGGCGCGGAAGTCACGCTGCTCGAGAAGATGAAGCGGCCCGGCCGCAAGATGATGATCACGGGCAAGGGGCGCTGCAACATCACGAATGCGGCCGACGTCCCCGAGATCATCCGGAACATCCACGGCAACGGCGCCTTCCTCAACAGCTCGATGCGCGCCTTCGATAACCGGGATGTCATGGACTTCTTTGTTGAGCAGGGCGTGCCCGTCAAGGTCGAGCGCGGCAACCGCGTCTTTCCCGTCAGCGACAAGGCGCAGGATGTCGTCGATGCGATGGTGCACCGGCTGCACGAGCTCGGCGTCCGCATCGAGCTCGAGATGCCCGTCACGGACATCCTCCTGCAGGAAGGCCATGTCGCGGGTGTGCGCACGAAGTCGGGCGCGCATTACAAGGCCGACGCCGTGATCCTCGCGGTGGGCGGCGCCTCGTATCCGGGCACGGGCTCGACGGGCGACGGCTATGCAATGGCGAAGAAGCTCGGCCACACGATCGTGCCGCTGCAGCCCTCGCTCGTGCCGCTCGAGACGGAGGAGGATTGGGTCAAGGACGTCCAGGGCCTCTCCCTGCGCAATGTCCGCGCCACGCTGCTCGCCGATGGCGGGAAGGTACAGGAGATGTTCGGCGAGATGATGTTCACGCACTTCGGCGTGACGGGCCCCATCATCCTCTCGATGAGCCGTCAGGCTGCCAAATGTCTTGCGGACGGCAAATTCGTCGAGCTCGAGCTCAACCTCAAGCCGGCCTTGACGCCGGAGAAGCTCGATGCGCGCGTCCAGCGCGACTTTGAGCAGTACATCCGCAAGTCCCTGAAGAACGGCCTCATGGACCTCCTGCCGCACAAGCTCATCGAGCCGGTGCTCGACTGCGCCTACCTCGACCCGGAGAAGCCGGTGCATCAGGTCACGGCGGAGGAGCGCCATCGCCTGGTCGAGACGTTGCAGCATCTGACGCTGACCATCACGAAGACGCGCCCGCTGGCGGAGGCCATCGTGACGGCCGGCGGCGTCTCCGTGCGGGAGATCAACCCAAAGACGATGGAGTCGAAGCTCGTGCCAGGGCTCTACTTTGCCGGCGAGGTCGTCGACGTCGATGCCTACACGGGCGGCTACAACCTGCAGGCGGCGTTCTCGATGGGCAATGCGGCGGGCTGCTGGAGCGTCTGGAACGATGACTGATGCATGGTTTTTGCATGATACCTGATAGATGAATGGAGTGGAGGAACCTCTATGGAAAATACGAAAACGATTGCCAAGGCAAGGCAGGGGCTGCACGGTACGATCGAGATCCCCGGCGACAAGTCCATCTCGCACCGCAGCGTCATGTTCTCGGCGCTCGGCTCGACACCGGTGCACATCACGAACTTCCTGCACGCACAGGACTGCCTCTCGACGGCAGCCTGCATGAAGGCGCTCGGTGCCTCGGTCGAGTTCGAGTCGGAGACGGCGCTCACAGTCTGCGGTCATGGCCTGCACGGCCTCAAGGAAGCCTCCACGATCATCGACGCGGGCAACTCGGGCACGACGCTGCGCCTCATGATGGGCATCCTCGCACCGCAGCCGTTCCTGACGACCTTCACGGGCGACGCCTCGCTGCACAAGCGCCCGATGGGCCGCGTCATCAAGCCCCTCTCAGCGATGGGCGCGAAGATCTACGGGCGCGAGAACAACACGAAGTTGCCCATCACCATCGTGCCGGCAGAGAGCCGCCTGCACGGCATGGTCTACGAGAGCCCTGTCGCGAGCGCGCAGGTCAAGTCGGCCATTCTTCTGGCCGGCATGTACGCAGACGGCCCGACGACGGTTGTCGAGCCGTTCACCTCGCGCGACCACACGGAGCGCATGCTCGAGGCCTTTGGCGTCGAGACGAGGAAAGAGGGCACGGCCGTGACGATCGAGCCGGTCGACTCCTTCCGTGCGCCGGAGGCCATCGAGGTGCCCGGCGACATCAGCTCGGCGGCTTACTGGCTCGTGGCGGGCTCCGTCGTGCCGGGCAGCAGCCTGCTCCTGAAGAATGTCGGTGTCAATCCGACGCGCACGGGCATCCTCGACGTCCTCAAGGCGATGGGCGCTTCCGTCACGCTCGAGAACGAGCGCGTGAGCGGCGGCGAGGCCGCAGCCGACATCCGCGTCGAGGCCGCGAAGCTCCACGGCACGTCGTTTGGTGCAGAGATCATGCCGCGCCTCATCGACGAGATTCCGGTCATCGCCGTGGCGGCGCTTTTCGCCGAGGGCGACACGGTCATCACGGGTGCCGGCGAGCTGCGCGTCAAGGAGACGGATCGCCTGCAGGCCATCACGGACGAATTCAACAAGCTCGCGCCGGGCTCTGTCGAGGCGAGCGAGGACGGTCTCGTCATCCACGGTGGCACGAAGGTGCAGTGTGCCAACTGCTTCTCGTACGACGACCACCGCATGGCGATGTCGCTGGCCATCCTCGGCACGGCCGGCGAGGGCGCGGAGATTGAGCGCCCTGACTGTGTGAACATCTCGTATCCGGCGTTCTACGGTACGCTCGCCCGCCTTCAGGCATGAGCTAGTACATATCAACTTGATTTGGGGGAATCTGTTTTGAAGAAACTCGTAGTAGCAATCGACGGGCCGGCCGGTGCCGGTAAGAGCACGGTGGCACAGCTGGCCGCCAAGGAGCTCGGCTATACGTACATCGACACGGGCGCCATGTACCGCGCCGTCGCTTGGAAGGTCCTGCAGCAGGGCGGGGAAGTCACGGACGAGAAGATCCTCGCCGTCATCCCCGACATCGACGTGGACCTCTCGTACGAGAACGGCAAGACGACCGTGCGCGTCGACGGGCAGGATGTGACGGGCGAGATCCGCACGCCAGAGGTCAGTCACATCGTCTCGCAAGTGGCGGCACTCGGCCCCGTGCGCGAGAAGATGGTCGACCTGCAGCGCAAGATGGCAGAGCGCGGCGGCGTCCTCATGGACGGCCGCGACATCGCGACGAACGTGCTGCCGGGCGCCGATGTCAAGATTTACCTGACGGCATCCATCGCGGAGCGCGCGAACCGACGCTACAAGGAACTGCGCGAAAAGGGACTTGCGGTGAACCTCGCCGACATCGAGCGCGACATCGCCGCGCGCGACAAGGCCGACATGGAGCGCGAGATCTCGCCGCTCGTCCAGGCAGAGGACGCGACGCTCCTGGACACGACGGGCATGACGATCCCCGAGGTCGTCGCGCGCATTATCGGAATGTGCAGGTGATACGATGCTCTACACAATCCTTCGCATCATCTTTGCTATCTTCTTCCAGGTCCTGTTCCGTGCCAAGACATACGGCAAGGAGCATCTGCCCGCAGAGGGGCCGGTCATCCTCGCAGCCAACCACATGAGCAACTGGGACCCGCCGCTCCTCGCGACGTTCTTGCCGCGTCCCGTCTCGTACATGGCCAAGATCGAGCTCTTTGAGCACCCCGTTTTCGGGGCGGCCATCCGCCGTTGCCACGCCTTCCCCGTGAAGCGCGGCGCGGCTGACCGCGGCGCCATCAAGGCGGCCATCAATGTGCTCAAGCAGGGCCGCGTGCTCGGCCTCTTCCCCGAGGGCACGCGCAGTAAGGATGGCAAGCTCCACAAGGCAGAGGCTGGCGTCGGCCTGCTCGCCGCGATGAGCGGCGCGCCCGTCGTGCCGGCCTGCATCGTCGGCACGGACCGCATCATGCAGCACGGCGGCTTCCTGCCAAAGCTCCGCATCATGTACGGCGAGCCGATGCACTTCACGGGCGACAAGCGCGACAAGGAGCAGCTGGCGGCCTTCTCGCAGGAAATCATGGCACACATCGCGGCCATGCGAGAAGAAATTGAAAAAATTTCCTAAAACCATTTGCCTGACGCCTTGATGCATGATATACTAGGCTATAGATTGTAAAAAAGCCTTTCGGGCGTCTTTGCAATAATATGATTTATGGTGGTAGATGTATGGAAGTCATCTTAGCAGATTATCTTGGCTTTTGCTATGGCGTCAAGCGCGCCATCAAGATTGCCAGAGAGAATGCTTCTGCTGACGGGACTGCCTGTACGCTCGGCCCCATCATCCACAACCCGCAGATGGTTGACCGGCTGCGCCGCGAAGGCGTCGGCTCGGTGGACCGCCTCGAGGAAATGGAGAAGGGGACTGTCATCATCCGCTCGCACGGCGTGGGCCCCACGGTCTACGACGAGGCGAAGGCGCGCGGCCTTGAGGTCGTGGACGCGACATGTCCGCACGTCAAGAAGGCGCAGCTCTCCGCCAAGGAGCTCGTGGATGAAGGGTACAGTGTGGTCATCATCGGAGAGAAGGAACATCCGGAGGTCAAGAGCATCTTTGAATGGTCTTCTGGAAAGGCACAGATCATCGAGACAGAGGATGAAGCAGAGGCCATCGAGCCCTGCGGCAAACTCGGCATCGTGTGCCAGACGACGTTTTCCGGAGCGCGATTCCGTCAGATTGTCATGCGCCTTCTTGAGAAGTCGAGGGACATCAGGATCCTGCGAACCATCTGTACGGCGACAGATCAGCGACAGGCCGCTGCCATAGATCTTGCCAGCAAGGTTGACCTCATGTTGGTCATCGGCGGCAAGAACAGTGCCAACACGACAAGGCTCGCACAGCTTTGTTCCGAGAAGTGCCTGACTTACCACATCGAGACTGCGGCAGAGCTGCAGGACGAGTGGTTTGACAAAATAAAAAAAATTGGTATTACAGCTGGTGCTTCTACACCGGACTGGATTATCAAGGAGGTATATAAAAAGTGTCAGAACAGATGAACATGGAAGAGTTATTAGCACAGGAGTCCCTGCCGGATATCCAGGAGCGCACCACTGTAAAAGGTAAGGTCATCCAGGTAAACCGCGACGAGGCTTATGTCGATATTGGATACAAGCAGGAGATCGCAATCCCGAAGCGCGAGCTGGCTTACCCGGCTCCGGAGTCCGCTGAAGATGTCGTCAAAGTCGGCGATGTCATCGACGTCTACGTTGTTTCCCTCGGCGGCGACAACGGCGGCATCCTCTCCAAGGTAAAGGCTGACCGCATGGTCGCTTGGACGGAGATGGAGAAGAAGAAGGAAGCTGGCGAGACGGTCCAGGCTCACATCACGCAGGTTGTCAAGGGCGGCCTCGTTGCCTCCGTCGAGGGTCTGCGCGGCTTCATCCCGGCATCCCAGATGGAACTCCACTTTGTCAAGGACCTCTCCATCTATGTCGGCCAGACGGTCGAGGCTGAGATCATCGAGATTGATGTCCACAAGCAGCGCCTCGTTCTTTCCCGCCGTTCGCTCCTCGAAGCTGAGCGCGCTAAGAAGGAAGAGGAAGTCTTCTCCACGCTCGAAGCTGGCCAGACGGTTCGCGGCACGGTCAAGCGCCTTGTCGACTACGGTGCATTCATCGATATCGGCGGCGTAGACGGCCTCGCACACATCTCGGACCTCGCTTGGCACCGCGTCAAGCATCCGTCGGATGTTCTCGAAGTCGGTCAGGAACTCGACGTCTATGTCAAGAGCGTTGACCCGGAGAACAAGCGTATCTCGCTGTCCGTCAAGGATACGATGCGTGATCCGTGGTATGATTCCGCTGAGAAGTATAGCGAAGGCCAGATCATCGAAGGCAAAGTCATCAAGCTGACTGACTTCGGTGCATTCATGGAAATCGAGCCGGGCTTCGATGGCCTGATCCCGATGGGCGAGCTCGCTGACAAGCGCATCGAGCGCGCTGACGAAGCCGTACATGTCGGCGATATCGTCCGCGTCAAGATCCTTCGCATCGACACGAAGCGCAAACGCATCTCGCTGTCCATCACGAAGGCTCGCGACTGAGACCTGCGTCTAAAATAAGATAAGACATTCTGAGGAGTGATGATTTTATGCATCACTCCTTTGTTTGTAGTGCAAGAGAGTAAGAATATGAGCAAATACTATCCAGGTATCATCCTGCGCGTCTATCCGGGCAGCTTGGCAGAAGAACTGGAGCTCGTGCCGGGCGACAAGATCCTTGAGATCAACGGGCAGGGACTCCGCGACATCATCGACCTGAGCTTTGCCATGGCCGACGAGGAGATCGACATGCTCGTCGAACACGCCGACGGCGAGCAGGAGATGATCTCGTTCGAGAAGGAGATCGACGAGGAACTCGGCGTCGAGTTCGAGTCGGCCGTCTTCGATGGCATCCGCAACTGTGCGAATCACTGCTACTTCTGCTTCGTCGACATGATCGCGCCGAACATGCGCCAGAGCCTCTCCATCAAGGACGACGACTACCGCCTGTCCTTCCTCTACGGCAACTTCGTCACGATGACGAACATGGGGCCGAACGACTTCCGGCGCATCAAGCAGTTCCACCTGTCGCCGCTCTTCGTCTCGGTGCAGTGCATGAATCCGGAGCTGCGCGCGCAGATGCTGCGCTGCCCCGGCGCGGCGAAGATCGCGGAGCAGCTCGACAACCTCGAGGCAGCCGGCGCCGATTACCATACACAGGTCGTGCTCTGCGCCGGTCTCAACGACGGCGCGGAGCTCGAACGCACGATTCGCGAGGTCGTCGCGCGGCGGCCGCACGCCCTGTCGCTGGCCATCGTGCCCGTCGGCATCACGAAGTACCGCACGGACCCCTTCCCCTTGCACCAGTTCGATGCGGAGGGGGCCGCGCGCGTCATCGACGAGGTCGAAAAGTGGCAGAAGAAGATACAAGAGGAGGAGGGGCGCACCTTCATCTACCTCGGCGATGAGTTCTACTTCCTCGCCGGGCGTCCCGTGCCGCCGACTTCGTTCTACGATGGCTTCCCGCAGCTCGACAACGGCATCGGCCTCACGCGCAATTTCATCAACGACTGGGAGAAAGAGTCCGCCACGCACGGGGAGACTGCGCCGTATGAGGCGCCCGTCTATCTCGACGTCGTCACGGGCACGGCCGTTGCGCCCGTCATGCAGGAGCTCGCAGAGAAGGCCGAGGCCGAGCAGCCGAACCTTCACGTGCGCATCGTGCCGGTCGAGAACAAGCACTTCGGCACGACAGTCAACGTCTCCGGCCTGCTGACGGCGCACGACATCATCGAGCAGCTCAAGGCGCTCTCGGGACCACGCTCGGGCATCCTCATACCGGAGCCCGCACTGCGCTCGGGCGAGGACATCTTCCTCGACGATGTGAGCCTCACGGCTATGCGCGAAGAGTTCCCCGCGAGCCGCATCGAGCCCGTGCAGACGGGGGGCGACTACTACTGCGCCCTGCTGGACTGGCCGCACTACGCGAAGCGCCGCGCGGGTGAGACGTCCTACATGTGGCAGAGCAACGCGGGCTACACGAAGAACATCCAGTACTGATTTTGACTTTGATTTTATATAGAAAGAGGGATGAATATGAGCAAACCAATCGTGGCGATTGTCGGCCGTCCGAATGTCGGCAAGTCCACGCTCTTCAATCAGATCGGCAAGAAGCGCGTCTCCATCGTCGACGACATGCCGGGCGTCACGCGCGACCGCATCTACCTCGACGCGGAGTGGCTCAACCAGCACTTCACGATGATCGACACCGGCGGCATCGAGTTTGATGAGAGCAACCACATCCTCAAGTCGATGCGCCAGCAGGCACAGCTGGCCATGGACGAGGCAGACGTCATCCTGTTCCTCGTCGACGGCCGCTCCGGTCTGACGACGGCAGACGAGGAGGTTGCGCGCCTGCTGCGCAGCACGAAGAAGCCTGTGATCCTCGCGGTCAACAAGATCGACAGCCCGCAGCGCGCGATGGACGTCTACGAGTTCTACAACCTGGGCCTTGGCGATCCAATCCCCATCTCGGCCTCGAACGCCATGAATCTCGGCGATCTGCTCGACGCGATCGTCGCGGCCTTCCCGAAGAAGGAGGAAGAGGCCAAGGACGAGGATGAGATCAGCATCGCGGTCATCGGCCGCCCGAATGTCGGCAAGTCCTCCATCGTCAATGCAATCCTCGGCGAGGAGCGCGTCATCGTCAGCGATGTGCCGGGCACGACGCGCGATGCCATCGACACGCACTTCACGAAGGATGGCACGAAGTTCACGCTGATCGACACGGCGGGCATGCGCCGCCGCGGCAAGATCGACGAGCCGGTCGAGCGCTACAGCGTCATGCGCTCGCTGCGCGCCATCGACCGCGCCGATGTCGTGCTCATGATGATCAACGCCTTCGAGGGCATCACGGAGCAGGACAAGAAGATCGCAGGTTACGCCCACGAGTCGGGCAAGGGCGTTGTCATCGTCGTCAACAAGTGGGATATCTATCCGGACAAGGATGACAAGTCGACGCTGCGCTTCACCGACGAACTGCGCGACAAGCTCGGCTTCCTGCAGTACGCGCCGGTGCTCTACACGTCGGCGCTGACGGGCCAGCGTGTCGCGCGCGTGACGGACCTCGTGCGCTACGTGGCCGAGCAGCAGGCCATGCGCATCAAGACGAGCGTCCTCAACGAGCTCATCCGCGATGCTGTCTCGGTCAATCCGCCGCCGATGCACCGCGGCCGCCAGCTCAAGATCCTCTTCATGACGCAGACGGACATCTGCCCGCCGAAGTTCATCATCTTCGTCAATGACCCGGAGCTCATGCACTTCTCGTACCTGCGCTTCATCGAGAACCGCCTGCGCGAGCAGTTCGGCTTTGAGGGCACGCCGCTGCGCCTCATCGTGCGCGCGCGCAAAGAGGAGGAGGATTACTGATGGCATCGGTCATCCTCGTCTGCCTCGCAAGCTACCTGTTGGGCTCCATCCCGAACGGCCTTGTCTTCGGCAAGTTGCTCTGGCACGTCGACCTGCGCGAATACGGCAGCCACAACATCGGTGCGACGAATGCCTGGCGCACGCTCGGCAAGGGCCCGGGCTTCCTGATTTTCCTGCTCGACTTCCTCAAGGGCGCGCTGAGCGTCGGCCTGGCAGAAGTATGCACCGCTTCGCCGCTCATCATGGTCATCGCGGGCATCCTGGCCATCGTCGGCCACTCGTGCTCGCTCTTCCTGCGCTTCAAGGGCGGCAAGGGCGTGGCGACCGGCCTCGGCGTCATCGCGATGCTCATGCCGGTGCCGAGTCTCATCGTCTTCCTCGTCTGGCTCGTCATCGTCATGATCACGAAGTACGTCTCGCTCGGCTCGTGTATCGCGGCGGCACTCGTGCCCGTCCTCGCGTACGTCTGGGGCTACCCCGTGCCGTACACCGCCTTCGGCGTACTCGCAGCGGCTTTCATCATCATCCGCCACAAGTCCAACATTGTCCGCCTCATGAACGGTACCGAGAACAAGATACACGCTGGCCACCGCGATTGAGCGACAAAGTGTCATGTGTCCGTATCCGGTTTTACTATGAATGTTTGCAGCCTGCAGATGCAGGCTGTTTTTTTACGCTTTTTTGGTATCGTGCTGTGAGAAAGTTAACATTTTGTGAAATCCATCCTTAGGATTTGGACAAAATCGGAAATTCCATTGGCATTTGTGCACATCTTATGGTATACTATCCTTTGTTAAAAGAATAGTATCCATTGGAGGCGTAATATATGAACAACGATAAAAGCGGATTCTTCCTCGTCCGCGAGGAAATCCTTCCAGAGGCAATCAAGAAGACCATCCGCGTCAAGGAGATGCTCAAGCGCGGCGATGCGCGCACGATCAACGAGGCCGTTGAGAAGATGGAGCTCTCGCGCAGTGCCTATTACAAGTACAAGGACTACGTCTTCCCGTTCTACGAGGCAAGCCAGAACAAGATTGTCACGCTGACCTTGCTGCTTGAGCACAAGAAGGGCGTGCTCTCGAGCGTGCTCAACACGATCTCGGCCGATTCGGGCAGCGTCATGACAATCAACCAGGGCATCCCCCTGCAGGGCGTCGCGAATGCCACGGTCTCCATCGAGACGGCGAACCTCTCAGTCGACCTCGAGGCCCTGCTCGACAAGCTCCGCATGGTCGACGGCGTCAAGCGCCTCGAAGTTCTCGGTCAGTCCTAAGGAAAGAAGGTGTGTCGGATGGGAAAAAGTATAAAGATTGGTCTGCTCGGGTCCGGTACGGTCGGATCGGGCGTCATTCGGGTGCTCGAGATGAATCGGCCGCAGATTACGGAACGCGTCGGCACACCGATTGAAATCAAGACGGTGCTCGTGCGCGACGTGAAGAAGCCGCGCCCGCAGCTGCCGCAGCGCCTGCCGCCGCAGCCGAGCTGAAGGCCATTTCTCCGCGCGCTATGGCCAAGGCCGTCGCGAACAATGTCAACCCGGCCCTTGCCACCGGCACCGGCCCCAACGGCCGCATCATCGAGCGCGATATCGACAAGCTGATCGCCTCCGGCGCAGCCGCTGCGTATGCCGCTCCGACCGCCGCAGCTCCCGCTGCTGCCGAGTTCGAAGATGTCAAGTGGAGCCCGGTCCGCAAGGCGACCGCCAAGTCCATGACCAAGAGCCTGTCCACCATGGCACAGCTCACCCAGCAGTATTCCTTCGACGCGACGCAGCTGCAGGCCTACCGTGCCATGCTCAAGCCGCTTGATCCCCCGATGGGCAAGGTCAGTCTCAACGACATGGTCATGTTCGCTGTTGCGAAGACCATCAAGTCCTGCCCGGATCTGAACGCCAACGTCCTCGAGGAGAACGTCGTCCGTCACTTCAATACCGTCAACCTCGGCTTCGCCTGCGACACGCCGCGCGGCCTGATCGTCCCGACGATCTTCAATGCCGACCAGATGACCCTGCTTGAGCTCTCCATGGAAGCCAAGCGTCTGGCTGCCGAAGCCCGCGAGGGCAAGCTGAGCCCCGACTACATGTCCGGCGCCACCTTCACGATCTCCAACATCGGTTCGTTCGGCTGCGAGGCCTTCACGCCCGTCATCAACCCGCCCCAGACCGGCATTCTCGGCGTCTGCAACATCCAGACGAAGATCAAGTCCGCCAAGGACGGCGTCATCGAGACCTACCCGGCCATGGGCCTGTCTCTGACCTTCGACCACAGAGTCATCGACGGCGCACCCGCCGCGCGCTATATGAGCGAGCTGTGCAAGAGTCTTGAGAACTTCATGACCCTGCTCGCCAAGTAAGAGAAAGGAAGGACGAAATCATGCCGAAATCTTTGTATATCGATCCCGTAAAAGTCCGCGAACCCGGCTATATTCATTTTGAAGACATTCCTGTCTGCCAGTATAACAAGACCATCAAGCAGGAGCTCGAAGAGGGCAACTACACCAAGGAAGACCTGATCCGCATCTACCGCGACATGGCCATCTGCCGTGAGTTCGAGCACATGCTCACCCTCATCAAGACCCAGGCCAACTACAACGGCGTCGAGACGACCTATCCCGGCCCCGCGCACCTGTCCCTCGGTCAGGAAGCCTCCTGCGTCGGCGAAGCGTACCTTCTGACGAAGGACGACATCACCTTCGGTTCCCACAGAAGCCATTCCGAGATCCTCTCCAAGGGCCTGAGCTGCATCAATAAGCTCTCCGATGAAGAACTCATGAGCACCATGGAAAACTTCCTCGGCGGCAAGACCCTGGCAGCCGTCAAGAAGTTCGCCGATACCTCCGACGTCAAGGAGCTGGCCATCCGTTTCCTGCTCTACGGCACCGTTGCTGAGATCTTCGCCCGTGAAAACGGCTTCCATCACGGCATGGGCGGCTCCATGCACGCGTTCTTCCTGCCGTTCGGCATCTACCCCAACAACGCCATCGTCGGCGGCTCCGCTCCGATCGCAACGGGCGCTGCGCTGTATCAGAAGAACAACGACAAGAAGGGCGTTGTCGTCTGCAACATCGGCGATGCGTCCCTCGGCTGCGGCCCTGTCTACGAGGCCATGAACTTCTCCGCCATGGACCAGTTCAAGACCCTGTGGGAAGAAGGCCGGAAGGGCGGCCTGCCCATCATCTTCAACGTCTTTGACAACTTCTACGGCATGGGCGGCCAGACCATGGGCGAGACCATGGCCTACAACATGCCCGCCCGTCTCGGCGCCGGCATCACTCCGAGCCAGATGCACGCAGAGCGTGTCGACGGCTGGAACCCGCTGGCTGTCATCGACGCCTACAAGCGTAAGATGGAGCTCATCAAGAACAACGAAGGCCCCGTCCTGCTCGACGTCGTGACCTATCGTCTCGTCGGCCACTCCACCTCCGACCAGAACGCCTACCGTACCAAGGAAGAGATCGAAGACTGGCGCAGCCATGACCCGATCGTCAAGTTCCGCGAGGCTCTCGTGGAAGCTGGCGTCGAGTCCGACGAGTTCTTCGCCAAGCTCCTGCAGGATACCGCTGACCGCATGACCATGATCTGCCGCGCGGCTGACGACAAGGAGATCTCTCCGTATGTCGACTTCGACAAGAACCCGGATTACCTTGCAAACCTGATGTTCTCCAACGAGACTGTCCGCTCCATGGGCGCTCCCGATCAGAAGCTGAACGTTACTGGCCCGAAGGAGAGCTGCAAGCGCTATGCTGACCTGGCCAAGAAGGAGCACTTCGCGTTCGATAAGGACGGCAATAAGTTCTCCGACATGAAGGTCTACAACATCCGCGACGCGATCTTTGAGCCGCTGATCAACAAGTACTACGAAGACCCGACGCTCGTCGCCTACGGCGAAGACGTGCGTGACTGGGGCGGCGCTTACGCTGTCTACCGCGGCCTGATGGATGTCATCCCGCACTCCAGACTCTTCAACTCTCCGATCTCCGAGGCTGCCATCGTCGGCACCGCCGTCGGTTACTGCATGTGCGGCGGCCGCGCAGTCGTTGAGCTCATGTACTGCGACTTCCTTGGCCGTGCAGGCGACGAAGTCTTCAACCAGATGTCCAAGTGGCAGGCCATGTCTGCCGGTATCCTGAAGATGCCGATGATCCTGCGTATGTCCGTCGGTGCCAAGTACGGCGCGCAGCACTCGCAGGACTGGGTCGCCATCGTCTCCCACATCCCCGGCCTGAAGGTCTTCTTCCCGGCCACCCCGTACGAGGCCAAGGGCATCATGCAGGCGGCTCTGAACGGCACCGATCCCTGCGTCATCTTCGAATCCCAGCGTATCTACGGCAAGGGCGAAGAATTCCACGAGGGCGGCGTTCCCGCGGAAGAGTATGAATGGGCGCCCGGCGCTGTCAACAAGGTCCGCGACGGCAAGGATCTGACCATCCTCACCATCGGTGCGACGCTGTACCGCGCAGTCGACGCAGCCAAGACGCTCTCCGAGAAGTACGGCGTGGAAGCCGACGTCATCAACATGCCGTCTCTGGTCCCGCTGGATTATACCGATCTGATCGCTTCCGTCAAGAAGACCGGCCGCGTGGTCCTGGCCTCCGACGCCTGCGCAAGAGGCACCTTCCTCAACGAGATCGCGGAGAACCTGACGAATATGTGCTTCGACTATCTGGATGCGCCTCCCGTCGTCATCGGCGCGCGCAACTGGATCACCCCGCCGCACGAGTTCGACAAGTACTTCTTCCCGTATGCCGAGTGGATCATTGACGCTGTCAATGCCCGCCTGATCCCGCTGGAGGGCTATACCTCCACCACGACCCCGGACGAGGCTGAGATCATCCGCCGCAACAAGCTGGGCGTGTAATGAAACCCATCCCCGCGCAGAGGAAATCTCTGCGCGGGGATTCCCAAAAGAAAGCCTTGACAAACCCGCGATTCATCGCTATAATATTCATGTTTTCGGGCCTGTAGCTCAGCTGGGAGCGCAAGCGGTACGGTTTTAGCTATCGTGTTGTATCTCATGCGGGAGCCACGCGGTTCACCCTCAAAAAGTTCATAAAAATGGGCCTGTAGCTCAGCTGGGAGAGCGTTCGGTTCGCATCCGAGAGGTCGAGAGTTCGAGTCTCTTCAGGTCCACCATAAAAGGACTCTTATTTTGATAGAATGGCTATCAAGATAAGAGCCCTTTTTCTCGCGTTTTCCACGAAAACTATCCAATATCAGAACTTTTTGAGTATCTTTTCCTGTTCCGGCTTTTCCGCTGGGGCGGGCTTTTTATTATCGGGAAAAACGCTTTTTTGATGCGTTTCGTTTTATGGGGATTCGTTTTACTTATGGGTGTTCGTTGAGCGAATTGCGCAGTGCTGAAATATTGGGCCATCGATAGAAATTCTTCGCATTTCATGCTACAATAAAAATCCAAGATAATAGAAAGAGTCTCAGGTTTGCCGCGCTGAGGGTGCGGCAATGAAACGGAATCGGGTGAGAGTCCCGGCGAACTGGTCACTGTGAAGCTCCCGTGGAGGAGATTAGTCAGACACGCGCCTGAGAGAGCTACAAGAGCAGCCGCCAAGTCAACGGCCTGCGGACGATACTGTGCGCCCATTTTTAAGGGATACGTCCGCCATTACTGAAAGGTACTGCGGGCGTTTTTTGCGTAAAAAAACGTGTCGTAAAGCATTCTTTCCTTTACGACAAAAGCAGCGAAACCGCCTGTGGCGCAAGGATTTGTCCGGGAGTCTGACGGCAAAATTGACGACGATAAAGCTTCATGCACCAGAGGGCAGAAAGCTGATCCGCTGGACGACCTCCCGTTTGTGCCGCATGGACGAGTGCATATAAAGCCGCAGCGTGATCTGCGGATTGGAATGTCCAAGTAATTCCGAGACAGTTTTGATGTCCGCACCCTCCTCCACGCAGCGCGTGGCGTAGGTGTGGCGCGTACTGTGGAAGTTTCGATCTGGAAGTCCGCAGTGTTTCAGCAGTGCCTTGAAATGCCTCTGGCAGGTGCGCGGCTCCAATGGCCGTGCTGGGTTTCCGCTTAATAAATAGCAGCCCGGCGCAAAGGCATATACATACTGCCGCAGCAGTGTCAGCATTTCAGCAGGAATGGGAATAACGCGATTGGATGCAGCACTTTTCGGCGTTTGAACGACCAATTTTGTTCTGCCGCCGTAATTGATCCGCTGCGCCGTGTTTCGGACGGAAACGGTCCCGGCAGTAAAATCAATGTCCTGCCGCTGCAGGGCGCACAATTCGCCGATTCTAAGGCCGGTATTCAATGCCAGCAGGATGCCGATCTCGATCGGCTGTGGCTTCCGCATAACCTGCTCCGCCATGCGCCGCAGTTCATCTTCGGTAAAAACGCGAATATCCGGTTGTGCAGGCGACGGAAGCCGCAGCGCATCTGCATCACAGGGGACCGAAAACTCCGCTTGTGCGTATTTCAGCGCCGATTTTATCAGAGTCCCGATGTCCCGGACGGTTTTGACCGAAAGCCCACCGCCTTTCAGGCCTCCGTTTACACGCTTTCGTTGGAGGAAGGCTTGGAGTTTTTTCGCCGTCAGCTGTTCGACCCGGAGATGCCCCAGTTCCGGGAGAATGTGTTTTTCAATCAAAAAGCGATAGCGCTGGGCGGTAGATGGTTTGACCTCCGCGCATTTTTTCCGCAGCAGGGAAGAAAAAAGCTCTTTCGCCGTCAGACGACAGCCGCACATCATGCGAGGCGGCGCTATGGCGGCTTCCTTTAATTTGCCTTTGCATTCTGTATAACTCCGGCCATAGACATAACCGTATATCGCGTGACCATTTTCCCTGCGGCTGCGAATAAAGCGGCCTTCCCATCTCCCGTCTTTGCGTTTATAAATGTTCTCTCCACACTTTGCCATTGTTCCTCCTTGACGGCGCTTCTGACGGCGTTAAACGAAAGAGCTATGCCTTTTTGCAGCCTAATTTCAGCTATATTTCAAATATTGGAACGTATGTGCCTAAATACCCAACAAAAAACTACAGTTTTCTCCAAAACAGGTTGACTTTTCTCTTTAATAGGATATAATTTCAGGTGTTAAGAAACGTGAAAACGTGTCGTAAAGGAAAGAATGCTTTACGACACCAAATAGCCGGTCTGGCCAGTCTATCATAACCGGGCCGGAGGCAGATTATTCAATTCAATATTGTTAATACCGTAATACACGCCGATTCCGCACGCCCACGGGCAGGATAGGCAAGCAGAAGCAGGCCGCAAGGCCGACACGAAACGGTGCTGTGCGCGTGAGACCACGCTGAGGCGGGAAACCGCTGGGACAAAAGTTCGCCATTGCAGGGACGACCTGTGAGAAGGTAGGACGTGGGCGCAGGAGTTTTATCACTCCCTAACGCAAGTCAGAAGATCTGTATTACTCGCGGCGAAAGCCGCGACCGTGTATTTGCAGCGGCGAGCGATTTCCTGTTGCACCGGGCGAGAAGCCCACGAACGCCGCTGATTTCATCTTGGAATCGGCGCATTTTGTTTTTTACGGGACAACGTGCGCTATTTCAGGACGGAACCAGTTTTTCTTTGCTCTTTCCATTTTATTTCCTTTCTGGTACCCGGCCTGCGGGCGTGCTCCGCAGGCCGGGACACCGAAAAAACTACCAATCCATCGGGCCTTTGCCCGGCTTCCTATGGCGAACCGCGCCGACAACTGAATAGCCACAACGGGAAAGAATACCCGCCCTCTTGGGGAAGTACGCGACGACGCCAGCGCCGAGCGTGCCAAGGGAGGGCGGACGCGGTCAAAAGTGGGCGCAGGAACCGATACCGGCAGCGTGGTGTGAACGAAAACTGTATATTACGGCTTTTGCCGTGAGAATCGGCGCAGCCTTCTGCTTCCGGACTGCGTCAGATAAAACAGGAAACGAAAATTTGTAAAGGAGAAGAACAAACATGAAAGCAAAGAAAGCTCTTGCGCTCATCCTTGTGCTAGTCATGGTTCTCGGACTGCTGACTGTCACAGCCTCCGCTGATACTGCGGGTTCTCTTGGTTCGCCGACCAACGGCATCAAGAGCATCACGATCAGCGGCGCGAATATCAACAACAATGAGGATCGCACCCTGACGGGCAGCAGTGCCCCGTATAACCTGACGTATAACGTCAAGCTGGCCAGCGGCACGGCTGATGGAACCGTCGTAACGGCGACGTTTGAAAAGGAAAATGCCTCGAATGAAAACCTTGTGGTTTCTTCCGCGAAGCCGAACTCGATCCTGAACGCGGTATCCCGCAAGCATATCAAGAAGCACGCCAGCCTGACCTACAACGCGACAGTACAGAATGGCACGGCGACCATGACGGTTTATGTCTATCCCAATCTGGCAGATAGCGTCAAGTCCTATGGCACTTACGTCATCAACTTCCAGCTGGCAGAGGTCAACAACCCGATCACGGTCAACGGCACACAGATTCGCTTTGGCGACCCCGCGTATCCCATGACCGAACCGGAGCGCTACATGAGCTTTGAAGCAGCTGGCACCAATGCGTATAACGCTGTCTATGCTGGCCCGACCGCTGGCTTTGTGCCGGATCTCTATTCTCTCTATCTGAAGTCCGACGCTGCACTCACGCTTACCAGCAACAGCACGGACATTGTGTTCCGTACCTATGATGCCAACGGCAACATGACCGAAACCAATACTGTCACCGGCACGTCCGGCACTGGCTACTTCTCGACGGTCATTTACGTCAAGGCAGCCGGTTCGATTCAGGTCGCTACCGCTGGCAGCACCACCGCTACCACCATCAACTTCAGCGCACCGAACGACCCGTCTGCTGTCCATAATGCGCAGCTGCATCCGGAAGGCGCAACCGCCTATCTGCCCGGCCTGACACAGTATGCCAACCGCGGCGACTGGGGCAGCGTCAGCGCTGGCGGCGACAACCTTCTTGATCCTGCCAACAAGATCAAGGGCTATTATGGCTTTGCCGCGAACGGTTTCTCGCTCGGTTCTCTGGGCGGCTATGTCCAGTATGATTTCCACAGCAACCCCATTCGGAATCTGGACACCAACCCCTACGGCGTAGACTTCGTGATCTATGGCAATGCCTTTAACGGCAACCCGGAAGCTGCTGCGGTTCAGGTCTATGCGCAGGAAGTCCTTACGGATGACGGAAACGGCAACGTTACCTATGGCCCGTACAAGTGGTATGAGCTGGCCGGTTCGATGTATTATTCGGACAGCGCCGTCCGCAATGCAACTGTGTATTATACAAAGGACGATGCAGGACTCCATGCAGCCGTCAATGGCGTGACCCATTCGCAAGACCCGTTCACAACGGCTGCAACGTGGTTCCCGACCAAAGGCAGCATGAACCATGAAGCAACGTCCGGTATCAACGACGCGACAAACACCTATATCACGGAGTACACGGATACGACGCTGAAATTTACCGGTGTGACCAGCATCCCGGACAGCGACTCCAATACGGACTATGCGTTCGGCTATGCCGACGTGACCCCCGTGCCGAGCGTCAAGGACGGTACTCCGGTCAACCCGTATACGCCTTATACCTCCGACAAGGTCGGCGGCGACGGCTTTGACCTCGCTTGGGCGGTTGAGCTTGGCAGCATGAAGCCGGTAAAGATCAACAACGCAAAGTACGTCCGTATCTATTCTGCGGTTCTGTATAACACCGGCATTTTCGGTGAAACTTCTCCGGAAATCACGGGCATTTTCCGCGCAGTTGGTACGACAGGGTCGGCGGCAACATCTGATCTTATGTTGGTTTCTACTGCACTGATCCCCACTACAAACGGCGGATACCAAGAAGTTGATGCGGGCAGTTACAGAATCAGATCTACCGAAGAAAATGTTTATTTGAATGAAACGGCTGTTGATGCCTCCACTCCGTATCAGTTTACGGTTGAATCCGGAAAAACCTATCGAATTGTTACACAGAGCGGAACAGAAGCACCGTATATTACGGTAATCAAGGGTAAATAAATGGGGAAATGGTTTTTGGGCGATGCCGAAAGGCATCGCCCCTTTCATACTCGAAGCATTGCACTTGCACTTGCTATCTTAATTACATTTGGTCTTTTCTCACCATTATGTGTAGCAGCTACATCACCTTATGAAATTGATTCGGGCAATATTGTTGGCAGTCAGAACATTGGTACTCTAAACGGGTATAACCTGTACCTCGTAAATATTTCAAAGCAATATGACACGATCAAATTGCAGGAAGGTAATGACTCCAGCACAGGCGAATTAGTATCATTCTTGTACGGTGATGGAGATTATGATGGCATCACGGGCGGTTCCATCACAAGAAATTCGACCAATTTTGAAAAAACAGCGGCATATTTTCAAAAAGAAAAAAGCAATATTTCCGCTGTTACGTTTTCTGAGCAGTCAGATTACTTGCTGTGCAGGCTTACAGAATTTGATTGGGTAGTAACATTTATGCCTGTAACAGTAGGGTATATTCTGATAGCGTGGGAAAAAGCTGCGAGTGTTGATAAAACGGCCCTCGACACAAAGATTACTGAAGCCGAGAGCAAAAATGCCAGCAACTGCAAAACTGAGGACGACAGATATAACGCTGGAACAAAGGCAGTCAGTGAAAACGGCTTCTGGTCAGATTTCCAGACTGCGCTTACCAGCGCAGAATCGGTCAATAATAGTGCCGCTGCAACACAGGATCAGGTTGATTCTGCGCTGGAAACATTGACCGCAGCCATGGCGAATCTGATCCCGATTGGTCAGATCAACCCCACCAATCTCTATGAAACGATTGAACGGTGCAAAAAGTCTAACGACGATCTGAAGGGTTACAACGACAAGACCGTCAATGCTTACCGCACAGCACTGACCGAAGCAAATGCGTATCTGGACGCTCTGTTCCAGAAAGACGCCGAAACCGGCAAGGTTGAACCTACGACGGAGAACGTCGCAGGCAATCAGGGCAAGGCGGATGGATATGCCACAAAGCTGACCAATGCGTACAAAGAACTTGCCTCGGCGCTGGACAGATATGGCAGCGTATCGCTGGCACTGGACGCGATTCCGGCGCTCTGTGAGCTGGCAGACAAGGCAATCGGCAACACGGCGCTGGATGGGCGCGACACGCTGAAAACCAAGCGTGACGCTGCCTATGCCGTCTGGCAGGAGTATGTGGAAACGCAGCTGAATCTGAACGCCAGCGAGTACAGGGAAATCAGAACGGCATATCGGGAGCTGTTCGATGCCTACTATCTCGGCCTGACGAACACGGCGGACAGCATCACCGTGAACGTCCGCGTCACGGACAGCGCCAGCTTAAAGAAGCCGACCGGCTTCCCGCAGGGCGAATGGGCCAGCACGACATGGACGGGTTCTGTCACGCTGACGGGCGACCAGACGCTCGGTGCACTGGAAACGCAGCTTACCGACAAGGGCAAGCTCTACTATGGCGGTAAAATAGACAATTATGGCGCGGCAAGCTACGCCGCGATCATCAATGGTGTCTATCCCCACAGCTTACAGAGCTTCAATAGCTACTTCTCTGATGATTATTATGAGAACGGTACACGTGTCTACTACTCCGACCGCTATGTTCTGCACGACGGCGATATGGTAGAGCTTGCGCTGCTTCCGACACCGGAGGTTTCTTCCTATGCGGGCGCAGGAAATTCCCTGAATGAGAATTACACCATGCGCTATATGCAGACGGCACGGTTTGAGCAGGACGGCGAACCCGTCACCGGTACACTGACCGTCAATGAGGGCGAACCGCTGACGCTGCACGTTTCCCGTGCGTATGCGTCCTTGCAAAATTATACGGGCGAGTACAGCGCGTTCTCCGGCGCAGAGCTTTACGTTTCCCCGGAGAGTGCAAGCAGCACCGCCGCCACAGCTGGCGAGGCCGTTGCGCCGAGTCTTGACACCGGCTACCAGACCGATGCAAACGGCGACGTGACCGTCACGCTCTATGGCTCGGGCTGGGTGCATCTGTACGCCGCTGATCTGCGTGATGACAAGGGCTTCTGGGGCAATACCGACGTGTCTGGCGGCCCGCAGATCGAGGAGCTGCCGAGCATGACGGCTGGCGCTTCCGTGTGGGTCTATGTGAACGCCAAATCCGGCGACGAGCTTGCATCCGGTCTTGCCGCGCTCAAGCAGGAGCTGGACGACAGTTATCAGGACGTTGACCGTACTCTGTTTACGGAAGAAGAACTGAAGCAGATCGACGATACCTATAACGAAAGCTGCGAGAAGTTTAAGTCGCTCGACAACCTGACCGACGCAAAGGCCCTTGTGCGCGAATTTGACGCACTTGTAGCGCAGCTGTCCAAGCAGCATCAGGGCAGCGACGCATGGCGCGCGAACAACCTCCGCTATGCGCTGGATATGCTTCCCGACGACCTGAATGACTTCACACAGGGCTTTGCCGAGCGTTTCAGATGGCTCCAGAGTGAAATGGCGCTTGCAACCGAGCACCAGATCAACCAGATGAGCACGGCGCAGAAAGCAAAGTATGAAAAACTGAAAGAAGCCTACGGCACGGACGGTTCGACGCTCCCCGCGGCTGTCAATCCGACTGTGACGGTCACGGTTACGGACGGCACTGAGTATCAGGGTGACTTCATCGTTGCCAACAACAGAAGCTATTCCTATGTCAGCAGCGAATACGCAAACGGCAACGAGCGCGTCAATATTCCGTCTGCGACCGGCAATCTCCGCAAGGAGGCTGCCCTCGGCGCGTTCGATGCGACCGACTACCGTGTGCAGGAGGGTTCGGAGTATCAGCTTATCATCGCGCGCAAGCTGGACGGCAAGGTAACTGAGTGCGATTACAATGCTAAGGTTGTAAAAATCGAGGTTCTGGACAAGGACACCGGCAAGCCCATCGAGGGTGTCACGACCGGTATCTATAACTACACGGAAGATCGTGGCAGCTCCAGAGCACGATTCTACTACACCCCGGATGGCGGCGGTGCATACGATCAGGGCGAATATGGCATGACCGCAGCGACTGTCCGCTTTACTTGCGTGATGCCGCACAACATTCTCGTCAAGGTCTATCTGGAAAAGGTAGCGACCCCGGACGAGCTGACCGCGGCAAAAACGTCGCTCAAAAACGAATTGACAGCTGCCTATCAGACGTACACCAAGTCGGAGTATTCCAACACAAATTGGAATACGCTGGTCAAGGCGTACAACGACGGCATTGCCAACATCGAAAAGGCCGAGGACGTGACCACCGCCACGGATGCAAAGACCGCTGCTCTTGCAGCGATGGCAGACGTGGTTAAGGACATGGAAGCCGCCTATGGCACTGTGTATGTCACCGTTGAGAACACGACCTTTACACGCGATCTCTGGCCCACAGGCAAAACGTATTGGGATGGTACGCCAATCGACCATTTCCCGGTAGAGTTGGATTCCACATCTACCATGATGAGCTGTGTAGTAGAAGCACTTGATGAGCACGGCTGGAAACAGACCGGTGCGTCCAGCAACTACATCACGTCGATCAACGGTCTGTCCGCTTTTGACGGCGGCTCTCAATCCGGCTGGATGGGAACGCTGAACGATTGGTTCAACAACGAGGGCTTTGGTAACTTCACGGTTGCGAACGGCAAGCTGGGCGACGGTGATGAAATCCGCATCATGTATACCAGAACCGGCTACGGTGCAGACCTCGGCGGCACGTGGGGTGGTGAAGATGCACAGAACACCACCCTAAAGGAGCTTAAAGTGACCGGCGGCACGATTTTCCCGGATTTCACATCCGGTACGATTGGCTCGACAACCGAGTACACCTTGCAGATTGCCGATGAAAAGGCCGAAATCAAAATCACGCCGACCGCCACGAACAAGAATTTCCTTGTAAAGACGTTCCTCAACGAGCAGGTGACCGACAACGCCGAGGGTGTCAGCTTCTATAAGCGGACGCAGACCATCCCCGTTGTCGCGGGCGACACCATCTACGTTGGGTGCGGCGTGAAGGGCTGGCCTACCATGAACACGCAAGCCGGCAACACGCAGACTTCGGGCGGAACGTGGTATGTGCTGAAGGTGGTCAATGCACAGGTTGACGATGGCTCCGCGTATGTCATGGGCCTGATCGACAAGTATTGCATCAAAGTAGAAAGCTACAACTATAAGAGCATGGAAAGCGGTCTGAGCATCACCAGAGCGGCCTATGACGCGCTGAGTGAAGATAGCCAGAAGAACGTCACCAACTATCAGAAGCTGCTTGATGCGGAGGCTGGCGTTGCCAGCTTCAAGAAAACCGCCGATCTGTCCGTAAAGATCGCCGCTCTGCCCTCCGTCTACCGCGCAACGCTGGAAGACGTGGAGCAGATCAAATCGGTGCAGGAGATTTATGAATCGCTGACGCAGGAGGAGAAAGACCGTCTGACCGTCAACGAGTACAATAAGCTCATGGCGCTGATTGAAAAGATTGACGGACTCAATCAGGCTGCGGCGGATAAGGTCATTGCCGACATTGCCGCAATCGGTCCGATTGACGAAATCACGCTGGAAAGCGCAGAGCAGATTCAGAAAGCGCGCGCTGGCTACGATGCACTGAACAAGTACGCACAGTATATTGTCGAGTGTGCTGAACCGGTCAGCTATTACACGCTTGTTGAGGCAGAAGCGAGGCTGAAAGAGCTGCAAGAGGCAGCTGCCGAGCAGGAGCGCATTGACAGAGCTGCCGCCGCAGCGGTTGATAGCTTGATTGACGAAATCGGCGACGTCACGCTGGAAAGCAAGCAGGCCATCGAAACGGCCCGTGCCGCTTACGACAACCTGACTCCCACGCAAAAGACGTATGTGACGAAGCTGAATACCCTGACCGCCGCAGAAACCGCGTACAAGGCACTGGTTGACCAGAAAGCTGCTGACGATGTGATGGAAAAGATCAACGAAATCGGCGAAGTCACACTGGACAGCAAAACAGCTATCGAAGCTGCCCGCGTTGCGTATGACGCACTGACGAACGATCAGAAAACGCTGGTTGAAAACTATGATGTTTTGACCGCCGCAGAAGCAGAGCTTGCACGTCTGGAAGCCGAAGCAAAGTATGAGGCTGATTTGGCTGCTGCCGCGCAGGTGGACGAGATGATCGAGCGCCTGTTCCCCGTCAACCGTTACAGTGGCCCGGCTATCCGTATGGCCCGTGCTGCGTATGAGGCGTTGACCGCGGATCAAAAGGCACTGGTGAAGCACTACGACGACCTCGTAAAGGCAGAAGCCGAGTTTGCGGCAATTCCGCCGCTCCGTCCCGTCGGCCCGTCGAAGCCCTCCACGCCTACGAAACCTGACACCAGCAAGGATAACCTCCCGTTCACGGATGTGGTCTCCGGCAGCTGGTATTACGATGGCGTGAAGTATGCTTACGACAACGGCCTGATGAACGGCACCGGCGCAAATGCGTTCAATCCGAATGCAGACACCACCCGCGGCATGATCGTCACGATCCTTGCCCGTATGGAGGGCGTCAACACCTCCGGCGGCGCAACGTGGTACGCTCGTGGCCGTGAATGGGCGATGGAAAACGGCATTTCGGACGGCACGAACATGACCGGCAAAATCACCCGTGAGCAGCTTGCCGCTATGCTCTATCGCTACGCGAAGATGAAGGGTTACGACGTTTCCACATCCGCTTCCCTCTCCGGCTACACGGACGCTTCCAGCGTTTCCGGCTGGGCGAAGGAAGCCATGCAGTGGGCGGTCGGCTCCGGTCTCATCCAGGGCAGCAACAATGCGCTGACCCCGCAGGCCAACGCCTCCCGCGCACAGATCGCCACGATCCTCATGCGCTTCGCACAGAACATCGCAAAGTAATCCCGCGCACGGTTTTTCCCGGAGGGGCGGATCATCCGCCCCTCCACTTCTATTTCAGAGGAGACGGACATGGAAGAAGCACGACTGACAGCGTATTTGTTCCAAAGGCTGCAAGACGCTGTTTTTCTGACAGAGCGCAATATGGCGGAGCAGCTTGGTCTGTCCTACAAAGTACTGCGGCGGGTTCAGAAAGCACAGCGTATGACGCAGAAGACCGCCGACGCCATGGAGCGGCTGCTGCAATACTGTGTGCGCAATCAGATCCCATTGGACCGTTACCTCTCGGAATATCGGTAAGAAGAACATCCCCCTGTGACAGAAGCCCATCTGTCACAGGGGGATGTTTTTGTTATAGCAGGCCGAGACTTCGGCGCAGATAATGCTGCCCGATCTCGGAAAAGCGTTTTTGCAGATTGTCCGGCGTCGGCGTTTGCCCCTCCGCCAGCAGCAGCCGGAAAATGGCGGCATCCACCACATCCATATCCAGCGCGGCGTTTTCGTCGGTAAACATCCGGTCGATCAGGTCCAGCAGCTCCTGCCGGGAAAAGCTGCGGTCCATATCCTGCAGGTCCTGCACGGTCAACTCAGTAACGTTATGTGACATGAGCGCTTCCTCCTATCCGACTGTATGCGGCAGAATGTGCCTCATAACGGAAGATTATTTTGCGAAATATGGCGTTATAAGGGCGGATGTTCCGTTATAGGCTTCTGTTTCAAATCCGGGTTCTTCGGTAAAATATCTGTATAGATATTGAGGAAAACGAGGTGCGCGTATGCCCATATCCTATAAAGTCATCGGCAGGCATATCCGGAACGCACGAAAGAGCGCAGGTCTTACGCAGGAGGCAGCCGCCAATCAGCTGGGCCTGTCGCCGGAGCATTACGGCAAGGTCGAGCGCGGAGAGCGCACGGTCAATCTGGAACGGCTGGTACAGATCAGCCATCTGTATGGAACGACAGTCTGCGCTCTGCTGGAAGGCTTTGATACTGAAGCCGCAGCGACCGTGACCCAGCAGCCAGCGGAAATGGATGCGTTTCTGTCTGCCATGCGCCAGATCGGAAGTGGATGCACGGAGCAAAGCCGTGCGCTCATGCTGCGCGTATGCGCAGAGATCGCAGCCAGCGACAAAAACTGAACACCTTGGATGCCCGCTCCTCGTGAGCGGGCTTTTTCTTTCTCTACTATACCATAGATTTTCAGAAAAACGTCAAGGAAAGGATGAAAAATCTTTCACCATTTTCAGGGTTTTTATGCCCGCAGGGGTGACAAATTTATCACGTTCCCGAATCGCGGAATTGCTTGTAAAATAGGAATCGTCGAAACGAGAAGGGAGATAAATCTATGGAGAAGGGGCTAACGTCCTATGTGCTGAACTATCTTCTGAGTACCTGTTTTGACAGCAAAGCAGATATGGCACGACAGCTGGATATGAGCAAGCGCGCCCTGCAGCGCGTGATGAACGAGCCGCAGCTGAGTAAGGGCGGCAGCGTCGCGCTGGTCAAGGCGCTGTGCTACTGCGCCCGGCACCGTGTCCCTGTGGACCCGATCCTGCGCGAGTACGCGGCGCATGACACGAACGAACAGAAAGATTTTATTTACGACCCAAGCACTGTCAATCTCGCAGCCTACACCCGTTTGACCCTGCCCATGCCGGATCATTTGACCGCAGAGGGCGCGGAGGTGTTTGCATCCATGCTCCGCTTTCTCCAAAGGGCCTCGGCGCACATCTGCCCGAACTGCATGGCCTGGTGCAACCCATGGGACGGAACGGCGCGGTTTGCGGAAGGCAGCTGCTATCTTGCGCGGATGGCGCGGTGTATCTGCCGGGAGGTCGTCTCATTATACACAGAAAGCTGGACCAAGCTATGATTTACGAAACAGACTTATTTTCGTTCTCCTTTGTCCCAAACTGGTATTTACAGCTGGATGCGCTGGCAGAGCTGGCGCTCCCGGAGCCGTGGCGCTTCCGCGGCGGCAGCTATTCCGAGAAAAATTACGATACGCCGATCTTAGAACGATACATCCAATCTATTTTTCGCAAACAGGTCATCGACTACAATGCTGCAACCGACAAGACCGAGCAGGACCGGATCATCCTCATGCGCAACGAATATGCCTGCTTTCATACCGGCCTTTACACAAAGCGATATAAACCCATCTACGCCTGCTTCGGCAGAAACAAAAAACTGGATTCTTTATTAAAGTGGTGCTTCCGGGGCTTCGCGGACGAAAACTCTGCGCTGCTGCGTTATATCTCCCCACTGCCGGAAAAGCCTCTCTACTCAATGCCGATGCAAGGTATTCATTACGTTCCAGACTGGCCGGTGCGCGTCAACGTGGAGCACATCCTCGGCGACCCGGCCAATGTCGCAAGATTGCCCACCGAACTGCAAAGCGCCCGCAATCTGCCGCTCCTTCTGGAAACGGCGGTCGAGCTGGCGCGCCGAAAAGTCGTTGTCTCTCCCGGCGATGCCGTCCCGCAGATCTATCAGCAGAGGCTGCAATACCTCCTGCCGCTGTGTCTGACGGATATGGAAAAGCCGGACCTCGCCATCACCCTCCGGCCCATGGACGGGTATTACATGGGATATACCTGCCTGACCTTGGAGATGGCCTATCTGAACGCACGGCTTCTGGCACGGCCCACAGCCAAATGGCTGTTGGGCTTGGTGGAATAAAAAGTCTGGAAGGTACATAGAGAGGTCCAATCGCCCCGCGCTCTGCGGGACGTGGATATAAATATTATGGTGTGAGCCTGCTGCACGGCACTTGAGTGTCGTGCGGCGGGCTTTTTTTCGTTTTGCGGCCAGAGTGCCGCCATGCAGGCCCCGAAAGGAGTCCGCATGAAAATCCAGTACAAATTTGCAACCGAAACCGTGACCATTGAGGTCGATGACCGTTGGGGTGAACTCCTGGTGGATCTGAACCGCCAAGAGTACAACAACGACCACAAGGAGACCCGACGCCACAGCAGTATCGGCAGTTCAATACCGCCTATATCGAGATCCCCAAGAAACAAGGTAAGTCCGAGCTTGCCGCTGCGGTAGCACTCCTGCTCACCTGCGGCGACGGTGAGGAGCGCGCCGAGGTGTACGGCTGCGCTGCCGACCGCCAGCAGGCATCCATCGTTTTCAACGTGGCGGCAGACATGGTGCGGATGTGTCCGGCGCTCTCCAAGCGGGTCAAGATACTGGATTCCCAGAAGCGGCTCATTTATCAGCCAACGGGCAGTATCTACCAGGTGCTTTCTGCCGATGTCGGCAACAAGCACGGCTTCAACACCCACGGCGTGGTGTTCGATGAACTGCACACCCAGCCCAACCGGAAGCTCTTTGATGTTATGACGAAAGGCTCCGGCGACGCCCGTATGCAGCCTCTGTATTTCCTCATCACCACGGCGGGCAACGATACGAAGTCCATCTGCTATGAGATCCACCAGAAGGCCAAGGACATCATCGAGGGTCGCAAAATCGACCACACCTTTTACCCGGTCATCTACGGTGCCGATGAAAACGACGACTGGACGGACCCGAAGGTCTGGAAGAAAGCCAATCCGTCCCTCGGCATCACGGTGGGCATTGACAAGGTCAAGGACGCTTGCGAATCGGCAAAACAGAACCCCGGCGAGGAGAACTCCTTCCGACAGCTTCGCCTAAATCAATGGGTAAAACAGGCAGTCCGTTGGATGCCGATGGATAAATGGGACAAATGTGAGTTTGCCGTCAGCGAGGATGATTTGGAAGACCGGGTCTGCTACGGCGGTCTGGATTTGTCCTCCACCACAGATATTACGGCATTCGTACTTGTGTTCCCGCCGGAGGACGAAAACGACAAATACATTATCCTGCCGTACTTCTGGATACCGGAAGACAACCTCGATCTCCGAGTCCGGCGCGACCATGTGCCATACGATGTGTGGGAACGGCAAGGATATCTCCAAACCACGGAAGGCAATGTCGTTCACTACGGCTACATCGAGAAGTTCATCGAAAGCCTGGGGGAACGCTTCAATATTCGGGAGATCGCTTTTGACCGTTGGGGCGCTGTGCAGATGGTACAAAACCTTGAGGGCATGGGCTTCACGGTCGTTCCTTTCGGACAGGGCTTCAAGGATATGTCCCCGCCCACTAAGGAGCTGATGAAGCTGGTGCTGGAGCAGCGCATTGCCCACGGTGGTCATTCTGTCCTCCGATGGATGATGGACAACATCTTCATCCGCACCGACCCTGCCGGGAACATCAAGCCGGATAAAGAAAAATCCACAGAGAAAATCGATGGTGCCGTGGCAACGATCATGGCGCTGGATAGAGCCATCCGCTGCGGCAATGAAAATGGTGCTTCGGTCTACGATGACCGTGGCATTTTGTTTATATAAAAGGAACCACCCCATCTTTCGATGGAGCGGTTCCCGCAGCAATTAGTGCTCGCTGACTATCAAATAAAATTCGATAGCATGCGAGATGAGTTCAGCTAACACAATTAACCACTAAGGCATTGCCACCATCTGTGGCATGAAGTTGACAAGCAACTACAGCCCCAGAGAGGCAACACCTAAAAATTTTTTGAATTTCATCTTAGGTGTCTCCTTTCATTTTATTGGGCTAAACCCTAATATTTATTATACACCAAAATTCCAAACAACTCAACCCATGAAAAGCGCCTGAACGCAGGTGCTTTTCTTTTGCCCATTTTGAAGGAGAGTGATTTATGTGGGTATCTTTTCGGGACTGTTCAAATCGAGAGACAAGCCCGTGAACCGCACGGCAGGCAGCAACTACGCCTTTTTCTTCGGCGGCACGACCTCCGGCAAAGCGGTGACAGAGCGCTCGGCCATGCAGATGACCGCCGTGTATTCCTGTGTCCGTATCCTATCGGAAGCTGTCGCGGGACTGCCGCTGCACCTCTATAAATACACGGACAGCGGCGGCAAGGCAATGGCGCACGATCATCCGCTCTACCGCCTGCTCCACGATGAGCCGAACCCGGAAATGAGTTCCTTCGTGTTCCGGGAAACGCTCATGACGCATTTGCTCCTCTGGGGCAACGCCTACGCGCAGATCATCCGCAACGGCAAGAACGAGATCGTGGCGCTGTATCCCTTGATGCCGAACAAAATGACCGTGGACAGAGACGAAGCCGGGCGGCTGTACTACACCTACTACCGTGGCTCGGACGAAGCCATCAAGGATAAGGACTTCGCCGTAACGCTTCACCCCTCGGATGTGCTGCACATTCCCGGTCTTGGCTTTGACGGTTTGGTGGGCTACAGCCCCATTGCTATGGCGAAGAACGCCATCGGCATGGCTATTGCCTGTGAGGAGTATGGCGCGAAGTTCTTCGCCAACGGCGCTGCGCCAGGCGGCGTGTTGGAACACCCTGGCACGATCAAAGATCCGCAGCGTGTGCGGGAGAGTTGGCAGTCCACCTTCGGCGGCAGCGGCAACGCCAATAAAATCGCTGTGCTGGAAGAAGGTATGAAGTACACGCCCATCGGCATCTCGCCAGAGCAGGCGCAGTTCCTCGAAACCCGTAAATTCCAAATCAATGAGATCGCTCGAATTTTCCGAGTCCCGCCCCACATGGTCGGCGACCTGGAAAAGTCGAGCTTTTCTAATATTGAGCAGCAGTCCCTTGAGTTTGTGAAATACACCCTTGACCCCTGGGTCATCCGCTGGGAGCAATCCATCCAGCGGTCGCTTCTGTCCAAAGACGAGAAGCGCGTGTATTTCGTGAAGTTCAATCTGGAAGGTCTGCTCCGCGGCGACTATCAGAGCCGCATGAACGGATACGCCATCGGCCGCCAGAACGGCTGGATGTCCGCCAACGACATCCGGGAACTGGAAGACATGAATTCCGTGCCGGATGAAGAAGGCGGCAATCTGTACCTCGTGAACGGCAGCATGACCAAGCTCAAGGATGCTGGGGCTTTTATAAATAAAGGAGAAGCTGATTAAAATATTTGAATTTGTATCCGCTTCCTGTATAATAAAGACATTAAATGGAGGTGGATTTATGAAACATGGGAAAAGATGGAGTATATGCTTACTGGTAGGATTGATGCTGTTATGCTTTAGCACAGTATCTGTGGCTGCTTATGATCAAACTTCAGCGGTTTTATCAAAAATGCAAGGTAACTGGTATGATGGGAATGGAAATGTAGTTCTGGATATTGAAGGACAGTCAATTAATGGTTGTAATGTCATAGGGGTGACTAAAGTGGCCGGTGGTGGTTCTGATTTTAGTTGTTCTGTTCAGATTGCAGAGGCGGATGGATATAGAAATCTCTATATTATTGCTGAAAACTTAGGAGATGGTAAATATCATTCTTACCTTATCTTGAACGGAAAGCCATTAGATGATACGCAAGGCGTATTACTTACAAAATCTCCAACTCCTCAATATTATGAATCTGTTGGTGGTATTGGGATAGATACGCCAAAAAACGAAGTGATTGCTAAATATGGTCAGCCGGATGTAGTCCAGAAATCAAATGCAAAATCTTGGAGAGGATTGGATACCTGGGTATATCAAAAATTAGGATTAGAACTGACAATGCGTTTTCAACGTGTTTGGAAAATTAAAATTGATAGAAATGGCAATCGCCATTTTGATCGTACAAATTTTAATTGCGAAAATTCTCTTTCGGAATTTAAAGCTGCTTATGGATTTAAGCAGATGCCACGTGCCGGGCAGGATGTAGATCTTTGCTATACTAGACCCGGAGAGTATATGTGGTTTAACGATTATCCCAACAGTATTACATTGACAACCTACCCGCTGTTTTAAAAAACTTTATCATTTACATTAGCACTTGGCAGTATGGAACTGCCAGGTGCTTTTTTATGCCTGAAAGGAGAACCGCATGAAACATAAATTTTGGAAGTGGGTGACCAACGAAGCACCGGATTCATTTGGCAGTAATCGCACGCTCTACCTGGACGGCCAGATTTCCGATGAGACCTGGTGGGGTGATGAAGTGACGCCGAAGGCTTTCAAGGAAGAACTGAATGCGGGCAGCGGTGACATCACGCTCTGGATCAACAGCCCGGGCGGTGACTGTTTTGCCGCTGCCCAAATCTATAATATGCTCATGGATTATCCGGGGAACGTCACCGTCAAGATTGATGGCCTGGCCGCTTCGGCTGCGTCCGTCATCGCTATGGCCGGGACCAAGGTCTGTATGTCGCCAGTGGCCATGCTGATGATTCACAATCCGGCGACCCTGGCCTATGGCGATCAGGCAGAGATGGAAAAGACCATCGGTATGTTGAGCGAGGTCAAGGAAAGCATCATCAATGCCTATGAAATCAAGAGCGGCCTGGCCCGTACGAAGATTTCTCATATGATGGATGACGAGACCTGGCTCAATGCGAAGAAGGCCGTAGAACTTGGCTTTGCCGATGAAATCCTGTTCGACCAGAAGAAGGACAATGGAGAGCAGCCGGAAACCATGATTTATACGCCGGTAACTGTTACCAATTCGTTGGTACAAAAACTGAAACCCCATGAACCGATTCATAAAGTGCCAGCCGCATCCTTAGAAAAACGGCTGGCATTGCTCATTCATTAAGGAGGACAACAATGGATACGATTTTAGCACTGCGTGAGAAACGCAAGAATCTGTGGGATGCCGCCAAGAATTTTCTGGATACCGTCCGTGATGAAAACGGCATGGTCTCGGCAGAAGACGCGGCCCGGTACGACAAGATGGAAGCGGATGTGGTGAACCTCGGCAAAGAGATTGACCGCCTGGAACGCCAGCAGCAGCTCGACGCCCAGCTGGCACAACCGACCACGACACCGATTACCGAACTCCCTGGCGCAGGTCAGAATGGAGCAGAAAAGAAAGGCCGTGCGTCCGATGCCTATCGTAAGGCTTTCTGGGACAGCATCCGCCATAAAAACTTCATCGATATGAGATGGAAAAAAGGGAAAAGAAAAAAGCAGGCCACAAAATAGTGTAGGCTGCTTTTCTTTTTAGCGCTTGCGGATGTATGCTGTGGCCGGACCAGAGCCGACTTTGATGATATAGCCCTCTTTTACCAGACTGGACAAAGTGCGTTCTATAGTTCCCTGGCTGATATCCGGGCAGCGTTCCATAAGATCCTTTTTGCTGATTTTCCCTAGTGTTTGGGAGATGATGGCTTTGATACGGTCTGGCTTGGAAATCTTTTTGGTTACCAAGTATTGAATCCGGTCTTCAAATTCATCATATGCTTTTATGATGATGCCCAAATAATATTTCACAAAAGGAGCATAGGTGTTTTGATTTTCGTGCCAGCCGAAAGAACTTGCCTGAAGAGCTTCATAGTAAGTTTTCTTAGTTTTTTCAATCAGCATTTCCAGGCTGATGTATTTCCCAACGATGTAGCCGGCACGATATAAAAGAAGGAGTGTCAGAAGTCGGCTCATCCGTCCATTTCCGTCATTGAATGGATGAATGCAGAGAAAATCCAGGATGAACATGGGAGTCAACAGCAATTTATCTATTATGTTTTCCTGCCAGGCATTCTGGAACGATTGACATAAAGAATCCATAGCGTCAGCTGTCTGAAAAGCAGGAACGGGAATAAACCTGGCCTTTTGATGCCCTTGTGCATCTGTTTCCGCAATGACGTTATCTGCGTTTTTATAATCTCCGCCAATGGCTCCTGTTGAGTAAGAGTACAGATCTCGGTGGAGCTGCCTGATGACATTAGGGGCAGGGGAAATATAGTCGTGATTTTCATGGATCAAGGCGAGTACTTCACGATATCCGGTAATTTCCTGTTCAGACCGATTGTGCGGTTCAGCTTTTTGGCTGACCAGTGCTTCTAATCGTTTCTTTTTATTATCTGCCACATTTTAGTATGAAATGAGGCAGATAATAAAAAGAATGAGGCAGATAAATAAGGCAGATGATGGAAAGAGAGGTGAAACAGCATGGCCAATAATGTCATCGATGCCGCCATACGGCTGCGGGATTTATTCACGCCGACCGTGCGGAGCGTCAATGCCAGCCTGGGGACCATGAAGACCCAGATGGCGGCGGCGAAACAATCGGTCAGCGGCCTGTCGGACAAGCTGACGGAGCATGAGCGCATCCAGAAACGGACGGCGAAGAGCATCGAGCAGACGGGAAGCAAGATTTCCGGTCTGTCAGACAAGATGGCCCTGCTGTCGGCACCCATCCTGGCGGCTGCGACGGCAGGCTTCAAGCTGCACAGCGACTTTGCAAATGGCATCGCCAAGATTTCGACCCTGGTGGATACGACGGTCGTTTCCATGCAGAAGGTCAGTGATGAGATCCGTGCATCTGGAACTATTTTTAAGGAACCTCCTGCTTGGCGAGCATAATCCACTTCACACCGGACATTGCATATCAGCGGAGCGTTCAAGGGAACGGAAAAACCGGATATTCAAGATGGAAAATCGGATATTGAGGTTCTAAAAGCGGATATTGACAATAGATTTACAGCGAAAACGACGGAGCATATTCTGAAACTTCGCGAAAAATTTCAAGGCCAGACGATCTTTGGACGGTCGGATGTCATGCGCGTGCTTGATGTCAACTACTCCCGACTAAAGTCGGGAGCTTGTAAGTCGGAACTGCATAGGTACT
>ENA-ORSS01000822-ORSS01000822.1-human-gut-metagenome-genome-assembly--contig:-NODE-822-length-35549-cov-5.248718_pt1 | contig 35549 bp, 27 predicted proteins | sample MGYA00241899_ERZ509162 | MGnify/ENA primary metagenome ERZ509162 (study PRJEB26280, sample SAMEA2338641) | human gut metagenome | biome: human gut; feature: human-associated habitat; material: faeces... | reverse complement strand
GTTCTCTAAGATGGTATCGGCATACTGGAAGCTTGGCTGATTTGTCGCCTGCAGTGTCCGTTTGCATGCCTCGGAAATGATATCCAGTGTAAATCCAAACTGGCTGGTCCATTTATCTACCAGTTCAAGTTCGTATTCGGCCAGCTTTCTGCCGCTGATTCCAAATGCCTTCATGACACCATAATGTGTCTGCTTATAGGCGCTGGAAGAACGTCTGGCATCTTCCGCGGTACGGATAGAAGAAGCAGACCAGGAAAGGGCAATCTTGTCCATATAGCGGATGCTCTTATGACCGTTGTCCACACAGGATTCTACCAGATATTCAATCAGGTCTGTGGAGAATTTCAATTCATCTGACCAGTAAAGAATGGTTTCATAATCCTTGATGGACAAAGGATGTCCGATATAGCGTTCAATAATGAATAATAAATCGCTGGAAGCCTCATCATTCTGGAAAGACAGAATCTGGTCTTTGGTATAGGATGGACGGATATCTACAGAAGATGCTTCCGTAGGCTTTTCTGCATGTTCAGAATCCTGCGTAACCGCAGAAACAGGCTCACACAGGCAGATGCCGGTAAGCTGTTCGCCGGAATTATATTCTAACTGGAGTAAGTGTTTTTTCTCCCAGTATTTTAAGGCACGTTTAATATCCTTTTCTGTATGGTCGAATTTATCAGCCATCTTAGAAATGGAAAAATTCTCAGCTGCGTTGATGCAGCGGAGTAAATATAAATAAATTTTTACAAATTCTCCATTGGCCTCCGGCATATAATTGTCGATAAATGTATTAGATAATATTGTTACCTCCGGATGGGAGGTGTTATGTAATGTGATCATTGACATGATAGATCGCTCGCTTTCTAAACGAAAATATCTGCGTGAACAGACATTACGGGTACCGCGTAAACAGCGGTATATCTGGAACACTAGGATTATAGCACAAGATTTTTCAAATGAGAATAGGGTATTTTTCTACAGGAGATTTCCACAAAGAAATGTGGATAATGTGGATAATGTGGAAATCGAATTTTGTCGTAAATTATTTGTAACCTCATAAAATGACGAAGTTTGTTGTATTTCCGCGAAAATTGCGATAAATCGACAGGATATTATGTAAAGTAAAATGGCAGAAAAAATCCACATGTCATACACGGTAAAAAATGTGTATAAACATGTGGATAATGTGGATAACTTATTTGCCAAGGAGCTGTTCGCCAATGTTTACAACGTCTCCGGCCCCCATAGTTATCAACAGGTCGCCCTGTGTACAATTTTCGAGTAAAAAGTTTTCAATTTCATCGAAAGTCGGGAAATATTCGCACGGAGTGCCGAGTTCCCTGATATGTTTCTGAAGATCTGCAGAGGAAATTCCGAGGTTATCGGTTTCGCGCGCTGCATAAATATCTGCAAGGACTACGTGATCCGCAAGTGTCAGAGCCTTTGCAAATTCCGGAAGCAGAGCTTTTGTACGTGTATAAGTGTGAGGCTGGAAGACACACCAGATCTTTTTGTGTGGATAATTATGTGCTGCATGAAGTGTAGCCTCGATCTCTGTCGGATGGTGTGCGTAGTCATCAATGATGGTGACTTCACCGACTTTGCCCTTGTACTGGAAACGACGGTCTGTACCACCGAAATCTTTCAGTCCGGCGAAGATCACTTCATTATCAAGACCAAGAAGTCTGCCTGCTGCGATGGAAGCGAGGGCATTGGATACGTTGTGGATGCCCGGTACTTTCAGGGAACAGGTACCGATGTCTTCGCCATTATGAAGAACATGGAAAGTCGGATGTCCGAATTCGTCATAAGTGATGTCAGAAGCGGTATACTCAGCATCGTGTTCAAGACCGTAGGTGATCACTTTACATGGAAGGTTTTCGGCAACCATTTCGTATTTCGGTGTATCTGCATTGATGATGAGCGCACCGTCAGCAGGAAGAAGCTCTGCAAATTTACGGAAAGAATGACGGATGTCATCAATATCCTTAAAGAAATCCAGATGGTCTTCTTCTATATTAAGTATCATTCCCACAGTAGGGAAAAAGTGAAGAAAACTATTCGTGTATTCACAAGCTTCCGTAATGAAATGCTTGGAGTGGCCGATGCGGATGTTGCCGCCGATTGCTTCTAAAATACCGCCGACGGAAATTGTCGGGTCAAGGTTTGCTGCCAAAAAGATGTGGGAAGCAATCGAAGTGGTCGTTGTTTTTCCGTGTGTTCCTGCAATGGCAATGGCGGAAGAATAATTTTTCATTACCTGCCCAACCATAACTGCGCGCTCCATCAGCGGAAGATTTAATTTTTCAGCCGCCTGATATTCCGGATTGGTCTTTTTAACTGCTGCGGTATAGACAACCAAATCGATATCTTTTGTAATATTCTCTTCTTTTTGTCCATATACTACTTGTATGCCGAGAGATTCCAAATGTTTTGTGATTTTGCTTTCATGCCAGTCGGAACCGGTAATGGTAAAGCCCATGGAATGAAGCAGCTCGGCGAACCCGCTCATACTAATGCCGCCAATTCCAATAAAATGAATCTTTCCCGGATGTGTAAAGTCGATTTCGTACATAAATGACACCCTTCCTTCTATTATTTGGAAACAAAATTATGTTTCCTCAGATTCATTATATATAGACAGGGGAGAAAATACAAGGAAAAAGGTGAATATGCTTAAGATTTTCATACGATATTTGTGCAAAATGTACAAAATCAAAGAATCATAAGAAAAAAAATTGTGAAAAATATTCACAAAACTTAAACAATGTGGTATACTTATTTTACAATATTAACAACAGGGGTGATAACATGATCAAAAAAGAAATGATAGCCATGTTACTTGCTGGGGGGCAAGGGTCAAGACTGGGGGTCTTGACTGCAAATGTAGCAAAACCTGCTGTTGCTTTTGGGGGAAAGTATCGAATCATTGATTTTCCGTTGAGTAATTGTATCAACTCGGAAGTCGATACCGTTGGAGTGCTGACACAGTATCAGCCGTTGAAGCTGAATACTCATATCGGCATTGGAATTCCATGGGACCTTGACCGCAATATTGGGGGCGTGTCAATCCTGCCGCCGTATGAGAGAAGCACAAGCAGCGAGTGGTACACCGGAACCGCAAATGCGATTTACCAGAACTTGAATTATATGGAGTATTACAACCCGGATTATGTATTAATTCTTGGTGGTGACCATATTTACAAGATGGATTATCAGGTAATGCTTGATTTCCATAAGGCAAATCACGCGGACATTACGATGGCGACGATACCGGTGCCGATTGAAGAGGCAAGCCGGTTTGGTGTCTGTATTACAGATGATACCCATCGTATTTTGGAATTTGAGGAAAAACCGGAGCATCCACGCAGTAATCTGGCATCTATGGGAATTTACATATTCTCATGGCCGGTGTTAAAAGAAGCCCTGATTCAGTTGAAAGACCAGAAGGGCTGTGACTTTGGTAAACATATTTTACCTTACTGCCACGAAAGAGGCGACCGCATTTTTGCCTTTGAGTACAATGGATACTGGAAGGATGTTGGTACGCTTGGTTCGTACTGGGAATCAAATATGGAATTGATTGACTTGATTCCGGTATTTAACCTGTACGAAGAGTTTTGGAAGATTTACACAAGTAACGAATGGATTCGTCCACAGTATATTGCAGGAGATGCTGTGATTGACAAAGCCATTGTGGGTGACGGCTGTGAGATTTATGGAGAAGTCCATAGTTCTGTGATTGGTTCGGATGTTGTCATTGAGGAAGGCGCTGTAGTGCGTGATTCGATTATTATGAATTCTGCGAGAATTGGTAAAAATACCGTTCTTGACCGTGCAATTATTGCAGAGGGTTCGATAATTGGAGAAAATTGTGTGCTCGGTGCGGGCGAAGACGACATTCCAAACAAACTAAAGCCGGATGTCTATGCCTTTAACCTGGTTACGGTTGGCGAAAAAACCGTGATTCCGGATGGCGTTACCATCGGTAAAAACACTGCCATAGCGGGTAAGACAACCATTGAAGATTACCCGGATAACACCTTAGCAGGTGGCGAAACTTTGATAAAGGCAGGTGACATGTAATGAGAGCGATAGGATTGATTTTAGCAGGTGGGTCCAGTACCCGCATGAAAGAACTGACAAAAAATCGTGCAACAGCGGCACTGCCGATTGCCGGTGGATACCGCAGCATCGATTTTGTACTTAGCAGCATGTCCAGTTCCCGGATTAACAAAGTTGGTGTCATTACGCAGTACAATTCAAAGTCGTTGACACAGCATTTGAACTCATCAAAATGGTGGGACTTTGGACGTAAAAAAGGCGGTTTGTTTGTATTCACACCGACACAGACACATGACAATAGTTATTGGTACCGCGGAACCGCAGATGCCATTGCGCAAAACATTGATTTTCTGAAATCAAGTCATGAGCCGTATGTAATTATTGCATCCGGTGACTGTGTATACAAGATGGATATGAATAAACTTTTGGAATATCACATTGAGAAAAATGCTGATGTTACCATCGTGACGAAGGACTTGGGAACGGTAGATGACCCGAGCCGGTTTGGTGTCGTATCGGTTGACATCGAAGGCAGGGTGACCGAGTTTGAAGAGAAGCCGCTTGTGACTTCGAAAACGCTGGTTTCTACCGGAATCTATGTAATCCGCCGCAGACAGTTGATTGAGATGATTGAGCGTGCAGGGGCGGAAGATGGATTCGATTTGGTAAAGGATATTTTTATCCGTTACAAAGGAGTCAAGAAATTTTATGCCTATCCGTTGGACTCCTATTGGAGCAATGTAACAACGGTTGATTCCTATTTTAAGACAAATATGGATTTCTTAGACCGCAAAACAAGAGAGTATTTCTTTAATGAATACCCACAGATTGCATCAAGAATTGAGGATTTACCTCCGGCTAAATACAATGTTGGCGCAAAAGTTAAGAACAGCCTTGTGTCAAGTGGTTGTATCATCAATGGTGAGGTTGAAGATTCCGTTTTGTTTAAGGAAGTTTATATAGGCAACAATTGTACAATACGAAACTCGATAATTTTAAATGAAGTCTACATTGGGGATAACACTTATATTGAAAATTGTATCGTAGAGAGTCATGGAACCATTCGGGCAAATTCCAACTATGTCGGAAGTCCGGATGACGTTAAAATCATTCAGGAGAAGAATGAGCGTTATGTAATGTAGCGTACAGATGAAGGGAGGATACGATGCAGATAACAGATGTTCGCGTCCGGATTGTGGACGGGAATGCGAAAATGAAAGCGGTTGCTTCAATTACTTTGGATGAGGCATTTGCCATTCATGATATTAAGGTAATTGAAGGAGAGCGGGGCTTATTTGTCGCAATGCCGAACAAGAAAATGCCAAATGGTGAATACCGTGATGTTGCACATCCGATTCATAGTGGTATGAGGACGGTGTTAGAGAAAGCAATTCTTGGCGAATATTATAATGTGTTAAAAGCGTAAAACCAGAAAGGCAGGTTGGCTTTGGTCAGCTTGCCTTTTTGTAGTGTAAGTTCGGCAGGTGTTGGGATTTTTACCAATCCATATTTTAAGATGTTTTCATTTCGCTGTTCGAGAAATAAAGCATTGTATAAACTCAATAATTCTTTTTTCTCGTTAAATATTCGACAAAATACGCTGTCTTTGTAAGTGCAGTCTTTCTGTATGATTAAAATCAATCCGGGATAAGGAAGAGCAACCGGCAAAGGCGTAACTTCCAATTGTGGTAATTGTTTTTGGTAAAATAAGATGGCGGATTGCTGCCTCCTTTTTTGTATAAGTTTAATTGTTCCTTTGAGTTATACAAATATTACGAATGAGAATTAAAAAAAGTTGCAAAAAATTAAAAAATCACCATAAATCATGAATTTTGTCATAAAATATTTAAGCGCTTACTTGACCTATATACGCTGAATATTGTATCATAAAGCAGAAAATGCAAAGAAGGGATGAAAATGATGCCACAGGAAGAAAAAAAGCACAAAAGACGAGTACATTACAGTGGAAAATATCCGAAGAAATTTGAGGAAAAATATAAGGAACACCAGCCGGAGAAGTATCAGGATATGATTGAGCATGTGATTCGCAAGGGAAATACACCGGCAGGGATGCATCTTTCGATTATGGTACAGGAAATTCTGGATTTTCTGCAGATTCAGCCGGGGCAGACCGGGTTTGATGCGACACTTGGTTATGGCGGGCACACAAAAGCAATGCTTGCCTGTTTAGAGGGCAGGGGACATATTTATGCGACAGATGTGGATCCGGAAGAATCAGCTAAGACGAAGAAACGCCTTTTGGAGCAGGGATACGGCGAAGAAATTCTCACAATAAAACTGCAGAATTTCTGTACGATTGACGAAATCGCAAAGGAGGCAGGCGGATTTGATTTTGTGCTTGCCGATTTGGGTGTGTCTTCCATGCAGATTGATAATCCTGAGCGTGGATTTTCCTTTAAAGTAGAAGGTCCTCTTGATTTGAGGTTAAACCAAAAGGAAGGAATCAGTGCCGCCGAACGGCTTGACACGATTACGAAAGAGGAGCTTGCCGGGATGCTGTATGAAAACTCAGATGAACCTTACAGTGAGGAGTTGGCAAAGGCCATTACCGATGAAATCCGCAGAGGAAACCGGATGGACACGACGAAGAAACTGCGTGATGTCATTGAAAAGGCGTTAATGTTTCTTCCGGAAAAGGAGCGCAAAGATACCGTCAAAAAAACGTGTCAGCGGGTCTTTCAGGCGCTGCGCATTGATGTAAATAATGAATTTGAAGTATTGTATGAATTTATGGAAAAATTACCGGAATGCATAAAACCCGGCGGAAGGGTAGCAATTCTTACCTTCCACTCCGGCGAAGACCGTCTTGTAAAAAAGGCGCTAAAGTCCGGCTACAAAGCTGGTATTTACAGCGATTATGCAAAAGATGTGATACGCCCTTCGGCGAAAGAATGTGCACAAAATGGGCGGGCACGTTCTACGAAGATGCGGTGGGCGATTAAGAAGTAACCGAAAAAAACGACAAAGAAAGGAAGCACTATGACATTTGCAATTCTTTTCGTATCAATTGTGATTCTGGCGTGTTTAGTAGGGAACCGAATATCGAACCGCATTGGTGTTCCGATGCTTTTGATTTTTATTGTGCTTGGTATGTTTTTCGGCTCGGATGGTGTCATTCGGATTTCGTTTGAAAACTTTGAATTGGCAGAACAAATCTGCTCCATTGCCCTGATTTTTATTATGTTTTATGGTGGTTTTGGAACAAAATGGAGCGCTGCAAAACCAATTGCTCTGCGCGCGGTTATTTTATCGACTGCCGGTGTTGTTCTTACGGCGGGGCTGACGGCATTGTTTTGTTACTATGCACTTCACATCGGACTGCTTGAGAGTCTTTTGATTGGCTCGCTGATAAGCTCGACCGATGCGGCATCGGTGTTTTCGATTCTGCGTTCTAAACGATTGAACTTAAAGTACCGGACTGCCTCTCTTTTAGAGGTGGAAAGCGGTAGTAATGACCCATGCTCCTATATGCTTACTACAATTATGCTTGGTTTGATTAGTGGTGGCAAAATCAGTGCGGGAGCCATTACCTATACGGTGTTTGCGCAGATTATTTATGGTGTGGCAATCGGTGCTTTGATGGCGGGAATTACGATTTTCGTTTTGAAAAAATTTCAGGTTACGACAGAAGGCTTTGATACTATTTTAGTATTTGCTTTCGTGCTTTTGGCGTATGCGGTTCCTTCCGCAGTTGGCGGCAATGGATACCTGAGTGCGTATTTGTTTGGTATTGTACTGGGAAATGCGGATTTGGACAATAAAAAGTCGCTGGTACATTTCTTTGACGGTGTGACAGGTTTGATGCAGATGTTAGTCTTTTTCCTTGTCGGATTGTTGGCATTTCCATCGGCACTGCCGGCGGTTGTCTTTCCGTCGCTGATGATTGCGCTGTTTTTGACGTTTGTTGCCAGACCTGCGGTTGTGTGTTTGCTGTTAACGCCTTTTCGAAGTAAATGGCGGCAGCAGATATTAGTTTCGTGGGCGGGACTTCGCGGAGCGGCGTCCATTGTGTTTGCGATAATGGCAAGGAGCAGCGGCAGGGTGTTTGAACACGACATTTTTCACATGATATTTTTCATCGTGCTTTTTTCTATTCTTTTGCAAGGAACACTGCTTCCGTATGTGGCGAAAATGCTCCATATGATTGATGATAAAGAAGACGTATTAAAGACCTTTACCGACTATACCGAAGAGGTGCCGGTTCAATTTATCCAGTTTACGGTTGAAGAAAATCATCCGTGGGCGGGCAGTAAGATTAAAGATATTTTGCTGCCGCCGGAGACGCTTCTCGTTCAGATTCAGCGGGATGAAAAAGATGTGACGCCAAACGGAGACACTGTGCTTGTGCCGGGCGACACATTGATTCTCAGTGCAAAGGCACCGGGTGATGTGGATGGTGTGCGGCTGATTGAAATTGAGTTAGACGGCAGCCACAAATGGGTAGGCAAAAGTTTATCGCGGATTCATCTCGGAAAAGGAAAGTTAGTCGTGATGATTCAGCGGGGGGAAGAATTGATTATTCCAAATGGAAACACGGTGTTTGCACCGGGTGATATAATTGTGATAAAGGAGCGATAGAAATGAAAAAAATAGCAAAGCAGATGTCAGAGTCTATTGAGTTAGGAATCGTGTTAGCGGCATCCGGTGGATTTATGGATGCGTATTCGTACATCATGCGCGACCATGTATTTGCAAATGCACAGACGGGAAATATGCTGTTACTTGGCGTAAGCATATCCGAGAGAAACTGGCCAGAGGTTGTGCGGTATTTGTTTCCGGTACTTGCATTTGCAGCGGGAATTATGCTTGCTGATTTGGTGCGTTTTCGGATGGATGAGAGAAAAAGGCTTCACTGGCGGCAGATTTCTGTATTGTTAGAGGCAATTGTCCTTGCCGGTGTGTGCTTTATTCCGGTTTCTCTTAATCTCTTAGCAAACAGTTTAACGTCACTTGCCTGCGGAATTCAGGTAGAGAGTTTCCGTAAGATTCACGGAAACGGAATTGCGACTACGATGTGTATCGGAAATCTTCGCAGCGGTACACAGAACTTGTGCGATTATATGCATACGAAAGAGAAAAAGTGTTTGTCAAAGAGCATCCTTTACTACGGAGTGATTGTGTGCTTTATTATCGGTGCTGTACTTGGAAATGTATGCATTTCTTATATGCAGGAAAAGGCAATTTTAGTGTGTGCATTCTTTTTGCTTGCCGCCTTTATTATGATGTTTATTGACAGGGAGAAGGAAGAACATGAAAGCCGTTCGTAGAGGATTTATCAAGTCCATTCCGATTTTGTGCAGTTACTTGTTTGTCGGAATGGCGTATGGAATTACGATGCAGAATGCCGGGTTTTTTGTGGCACTTAGTTATAAATGGAAACATAACTCGTTTGCGCCTTTCCGAGGCGACACTGACCGCATGCAATATGAGCAGACTGGATGAAAGGTTTGAATTGGATGCTGTTTTGCTCCATTATATTGAGCAGGATGAAGTGTATTGGTATGGGGATATCTGTGAGGAAATGGGACTTTAAGAAAATATGAATCATTAAGGTGACAGTTGTTGCAAAATCAGTGGCAGCTGTCTTTTTTTGCATTTTCTATATTTCAAATTTACGAATAGAAAAATCTTACCGTCTACGTCGATAGAACCGTTAGTTACGACACAACACCCGATTTTTCGCCATAAAGTGATAAAATAGTGGTGGATTTTTATACCTTTTTAGAAATCCTAAATATTTTGAAAAAAAGTTGGTAAGGGGATTTTGTATACTATGGGAATATAGAAAAGGGGTGGAAAAAGCGTTTCGAGGAGAATATCATGTTTTATTTTTACAGTGAGGGGAAAAAGCTTCGATTACCCATCAAGCAGATTATTTATGCGGAAATACTGAATCATGATTTGTATATCACTACCAATGGGTGGGGAACTGTTCATAGCCGCATGACATTAGCTGCATTTTTGGAGAAGATGCCGGATAACTTTATTCGAATTCATCACAGTTATGTGATTAATACAGACTACCTTATGGGAGTTGGGTATCGGGAGTGTACCGTCGCAGGAAATGTGGTGCTCCCTGTGGCAAGAGGAATGCAGAAAACGATTGAGAAGTATTTTTGATAGGAAAAGACTTGGGGAAAAATGTATATAACAATCAGGTGATTTGTTATACGGTTGCATGAAGTGTCATGATTTGGATGAGTGCAGGGTAAATAGTTTTAAGGAATTGCATGCAATGATTCATAGAAAATTAGTTAGAAAAGGGAGAGTGAATGTGTGATAACAAAAATTTTGGAAGTGTTGAGTAATGCGTTAAGTGTAATATCAAATTTTACGTCTAATATAGTGGTTAAAATTGTGATTATAATTATTATATTAGGTGCTTGGATTTTTAGATATGCTAAAAAAATCGACATCAAAAGCAGTTAGTTCGGTGATCGTAATGCTTGTAATCTTATTGATAGGAGGTATGTTATCAAAGTCACATCCTCCAAAACCAAAAGAGACGATTCCACCAATCGAATCTTCGGTTCCAACACTTACGCCATCAATAACTCCTACTAAAATTGAAAATAATGAACCAACAGAAATATCTATTTGTGATGCGAGTGTTTTAGATGGGGTGCGAAAATATAAGAGTAAAATTATTACAAAAGAAATGGGGGGCCTATGAGTTTGATTGTGATATTACAGGTGCAAATAAAGTTAAGGTAGAATTTTCTATGGTGGATGGTGATGGTGTGGGAAGAGCGTTTTTAGCTGATGGTAAATTCGTTAAAGATTAAAAGAATGCTGTTAGTGTAGGATACTATAACATAACAAAATTTAAGGAGGATTTCACAATGAGAAAACAAAAATCACTGGTTCTTTTACTTATTTTTGCAATGGCATTATCTCTGCTCCCGCAGAGTGCCTTTGCCGCAAAGAAAAAGGTAAAACTGAACAAAAAAACGGTAACAGTAAACGTTGGAAAGACAGTAAAAATCAAACTGCAAAACAACAAAAAGAAGGTGAAGTGGACGGTCACTTCCGGCAAGAAAAATTTGAAACTTAGTAAAAAGAAAAAGACAGAAGTCACAATTAAGGGGAAGAAAGCCGGAAAAGCCAAAGTGCAGGCAAAAGTGGGTAAGAAAAAGTATGTCTGCAAGGTGACGGTAAAGAATAAAACCAATAAGAGCAGTGTTGCGACACAAAAACCAACAGGAAAACCAATTCAAACACCGGCACCAACAGGTAAAACTTCTTCACAGCCGACCAAAAAAACGGAGGCAAAAGCAGTAGAATTATTGACACAGTATAATGATGCTATTGTTGCTAAGACAAGTACGGCATTATCAGAGCGTAATTTGAGTTTTTATACGCTTGGACAATTTGGTAAGATAAGTGTTAAATTATCGGACGGTACAAATAAGGAACTACATAATAATAACAATATACAGGAATCTTCGTATAGTCGTTTTTCGATTACAGGAGTGGACACAACGGCAGCAGGTGATTATAATGCGACTTTATCTTACACAGAAGGAGCATGGAGTAATACGAATACAGTTTCAAAACAAATAAAGATCTCCGTTGCTGAGGAAAAAACAAATGAGCAGTATTCATATATTTCAAATGGGGAAATTGCGGAGGTAAATGCTGTTTATAGTACAGATAAAAGTGTTCGCATACCAGATACAATTGATGGTGCACAGGTTATAAATGAATATTGCGAGGTTTACGATAATCCTGCTAATAAACAGATTCGTAATAATCAAATAACAGCAATTACGTTGTCAAAGTATTTGAGATATATTCCACAAGAAACAAATTCATTATATAGCATTGGTTATGGTTTAGATAGTTCTTATAGTTGGTCATCACTAAAAGAAATTAATATTAGTGATGAAAATGAAAACTTTTCTTCTGAAAATGGAGTTTGGTTTGATAAGGATAAGACGGTGCTGGTAAAATATCCATGTGCCAAAGCGGATACCGAGTATCAGATTCCGGACACAGTAAAGGAAGTTCGAGGTGGAGCCCTTAGAAATGTTATACATGGATTCCGGAAAATATATATACCAGCATCGGTGGAAAGTTTTCCTTGTTTCAGCGATTCGTATGGTACGTCAAATTTAAGTGAAATAGAGGTTGATGGGCAGAATAAGAATTATAAATCACAGGATGGTGTCTTATATTCGAAAGATATGAAACAATTACTTCTATATCCTTTTGTCAAACAAGATGTTTCCTATTCTGTGCCAGAGGGTGTTGATTATATTAAAGACATTATAGATGTACAACACTTAAAAAATATTGTATTACCTAAATCACTTTATAGAATTTATGGTTATATTCAGGTTGAAAATGTGTATATAGATCAAACATATGATTGGTATCAAAGCCAGCAAAATGCTTATCATTATCATTGGGTATTGGAAAGAATTATATGGAATAATACAACAATCTATGTAAGAGATAGTCAGTTAAGAGATTATTTTATGAAAGAAAATGCCGAACAGTTGGAAAAATATCATACTACGATTTCGGAAGTATACAATTGGTAAAAAAGAGTAAGTAGAATAAAAAAAGCGTACTACGCCTCCTAAAGACGTAGTACGCTTTCAGTTTTTCTTGACACACAGGTAAAACCCGATAATATGAATTACACAGAAGTCAATATTTAGATGTTGAGTTGTTGTTAAAAAATGGTTATAACGAATTTACTATATGCTTATAGTAAGCAGTTTTGGGAAGGGGGTCAGCGTCAAATGTGTAAAGCACTGGAAATTGCAGATACACGGAAAGATTATGAGCCACTTTATGAAATTATATTCAAAGTTATCTTAAGATGCAGCGCAGAATTATCTAGCAATTGCATATAACTGGTTCTGGATGAAATTTCACTCTTATTTTTCTTGACGCCCCTAACAATTTCATATAAAATTAAGAAAACACAATTTTCTATAACACAATGGAGGGATATAATATGAAAAAAGTAAGAGGCACAGTTGCTTTCTTGCTTGTGTTTGTGCTGAGCTTTTCTGTGATTCCACAGAATGTTCTCGCAGCCAAGAAGAAGGTGAAGCTGAGTAAAAAATCAGTAACGGTAACGGTTGGAAAGACCGTTAAGGTTAAGTTGAAAAACAACAAAAAGAAAGTGAAGTGGACGGTTGTATCCGGCAAGAAAAATGTGAAACTGAGTAAAAAGAAAAAGACCGGTGTCACGATTCATGGTAAAAAAGCCGGAAAAGCAAAGGTGCAGGCGAAAGTAGGCAAGAAAAAGTTTGTCTGTAAAGTGACGGTAAAGAAAGCCGGAACCAATCAAAATGCAGATAAGAATAATGGTAAAAAAACAGCAAAACCGACGCCAAAGCCGACCGAAAAACCGGTTCTGCCGTCGACTCCGACGCCAAAGCCGACCGAAAAACCGTCTCTGCCGTCGACTCCGACACCAAAGCCGGACAATAAGCCGGATCCGACGCCGATTGAGACGATGATGCCACCGGATGAGACACCGGCGCCAACGGTGAAACCGGAGTCAAATTATCAGGGGCTTTATGCCGAAAAAGAGCCGTTGATTGTCAGTTCCGTTGCATTTGAAAAAGATGTTCCGTCATATTCGCTGAATTATAATGATATTTATGTAATCTCCGAAGAAGCGGATTCTTTGAAGGGGTTTGTGCCGGACGTGACAAAATGTACATATAACGTTTATTGTTACGGTAAAAAGGCGAAAGTAAAGTCAATTACCGATGTTGTCTGGCATGACGATGAGGAATGGCAGAAGCCGTATTATTCATTCCTGCTTACGGCTGTGCAGGGCGGTAAGGAGTATAAGCAAACAGTTACGATGAAACTTGTCCGCGAGGATTCAGAGGAAGGCTCGGAGAATGGTATGACATGGCTTTCTTTGGATGCAGATGGTGAAAAGTATGAATTAGAACAAAGTCTGCATGATGAAGAAGGGGAAAGCGGATATTATTTTAAAGATAAAGAAGTTAATACTTCAAAGATTCAAAATGCAGAAAATATTAAACTTGTTGGTGTCTACGAGGAACAGCAGTATACAGTGAATGCAAGAAAAGAAGTCTGCGATGATTATTTTGTGAGCGTTATTAGTGATTCCTTTGCGAAAGATAATCTGGCAGTCGGTTCAGGTATGGTTTACATTGATGCCAAGACAGATTCTCATTTTTACATAGATGCATTTACTGCAACAAAAGGTGAGGTGAATTTATATCCGGGATACAGTGAAGAGTGTTTCGTATATGAGCCGGCGTTAGAAAAAGGAAAAACATTAAAAGACATATTTGCTAATGTAGTGGAAGACTTAAAGATTTACCGTGCAGTCTATAATAATGTATATTGGAATAATGAAAATATTGAGATTCGCAATGTGGTCTGGCACGATGAGCCTTATTATGACGACAAAACGGACCATGGCTATTATTCCTTTAACATTGTACTTACAGTGGATGGACAGGAAAATGAGCAGTCGTATGTGCTGGTGGAAAAACAGAAAACCTATGCAGTGTCCGGAAAATTGACAACAGAAGATGGACTGCCGATTGCAGAAGCAGAAGTTTTATTGTCTAAGTTAAGCGATGAGGAATGTGAATACACGATTGAGACGGATAAGAACGGATGTTTCGAAACGGATTTACAAAAAGGCACCTATGAGTTTGAACTGGGGCAGACGTTTACGGTAGAGGACAGAGATGTAGTGCATAATGAGAAACTTCCGGTTTATAAAATCACCGGAAAGGTGACAAGAACAGGTGCGAATACGCCGGATGTTCCGGGCTTTAACTTTGAATCAGAGGAGTCTTCCTGCATTTATTTGAGAGATTTACTGGGAGATGACAACCGTTATTACGCATATGTGCAGAAAGGAACATACACGGTTCAATCCTGTGATTGCCCAGTTGACACCGTGGAAGTAACCGGAAGTGGAACATATGATATCAAGATGGAACTTGCACTTGTGTCCGGAAAAGGTTCCGGATATTATAAATTTGTAGATACCGAGGATGAAAATAATTGCTATTGGGCATTTTCCGTATTTGATACGTACAACGTCTATTTAAAGCCGGGTACTTATTATGTAAAAATAGAAGATGCTACAGTTGATACCATTGAAGTGTCACTTGGTGAGATGACAAAGGATTACGAGATGTATTCCTGTAAGGGTGAGCTGTTAGATATGGCAGGACTTCAAATTCCAAAAGACATGTATAGAAATTACGAGATTTTGGTTATGAGAAATGAGGTGGTTTACAAGAAATTAATTATGGCGCCAAAATTTGATGAGGATGATATATCCGGTTTCAAATTTGACGTTTTAGCCGGTGAATATGAGTTTTTGCACAACGGGAAATCGGTTGGCAGGATGACAGTTACCGATTCTAATGTAGTGAAAGATTTAACGATGCCGTACAAATATGTAAAAATTAAAATGCTTGATGCAGAAGATGAGTTGATATCGATATATCCGAAACGGAGGCTTAAATTTGCAAATAAGGGTACGAGCAGCATTTACTACTACTATATGGACGATGATGAGTCTGGGGATTATACATCACGCATCGTGCTGCCAACCGGTGATTACCAGTGTGTTGATTATTACTGTATGCCAAGTATAGGAGACTATGGCTTTACCGTGGATGGTTCAAGCGATACTGTTGTTATCAATACAAACGTGTATAAGATATCCGGTAGCTGCAAGGTAAATGGAGCCGAGGTGTCCGATGATACATGGGTGTACTTGCACAAAAAGGGAGACGCAACAGAACTTTCGAGCTATACATTTGATGAAGGGAAATATGAATTCTATGTAGAGCCGGGAGAGTATGAGATAAAAGTGTCCTTGGATTCCGGAATCGTTACTGCAGCAGACGTAACGATTACCAATGCATCTGTCGAGAGGAATTTGGAGTTAGGAGAGTAAAACGATGAAATTGTTTGATTACACATGGAGGAATATGATATGAGAAAAATGAGACGAAAACTCGCCGTTTTGCTTGTGTTTGTACTGGCATTTACGATGATGCCGCAAAATGTACTGGCGGCAAAGAAGAAGGTGAAACTGAGCAAAAAATCAGTAACGATAACGGTTGGAAAGACCGTTAAGGTTAAGTTGAAAAACAACAAAAAGAAAGTGAAGTGGACGGTTGTATCCGGCAAGAAAAATGTGAAACTGAGTAAAAAGAAAAAGACCGGTGTCACGATTCATGGTAAAAAAGCCGGAAAAGCAAAGGTGCAGGCGAAAGTAGGCAAGAAAAAGTTTGTCTGTAAGGTAACAGTAAAAAATGCTGACACCAATCAAAATACAGATAAGAATAACGGCAAAAAAACAGCAAAACCAACGGTAAAGCCGACCGAAAAACCGTCTCTGCCGTCGACTCCGACGCCAAAGCCGACCGAAAAACCGGTTCTGCCGTCGACTCCGACACCGCTGCCGACCAAGGTGCCGGAACAGACGATGCTTCCGCCGGATGAGACACCGGGACCAACGGTAGAACCGGGGAGAAACAATCAGGGACTTTATGCAGAAAATGAAGAACTCATCATCAGCTCGATTGCTTTTGAAAAAGAAGTCGATTATTATTTGAGTTATAACAATATTTATGTGTGTGACGGGGAGGCAAATTCGCTGAAAGACATCGTGCCGGATGTGACAAAATGTGAGTTTACGGTTTACTGTTATGGAAAGAAGGCAGAGGTAAAATCGATTTCGGATATCGAGTGGAACGAAAAAACATCAAAGGGAAAAGGTAGTTATACTTTTTCAATAACAGCAGCACTCGATGGCAAAGAGTATACAAAGACTGCTAAAATGATGCTTGGTCTGTCGCAGAACGAAACCATAGATAAAGTATTTGATAATGGATTTACGCTGCTTACGTTACAGGCAGATGACAGAGAGTATGGATTGGAGAGAGGTTTAGCAAAAGACCCTAATGGCGATAGTTCCCATTTCAGTTATTATTATTTTAAAGATAAAGACGTGGACACAGAGGACATAAAAGATGCAAGTACGAAAAAAATAACCGGTGTTTATGAGGATGAGAAGATAACACTGGATATAGAGAGTATCAGTGCGTCGACGGACAGTGTTATGTTCAGACCTTCGTCATATAAAAGAGGAAGACAATTCCTAGAGCTTAGTTATGTCGATGTTTATAAAAAAGTAGAAAATTACTTTTTGTTAGATGCCTTTACATCAACAAAAGGAGCGGTAAAATACTGTGAATATATGGCGGGAGGCGATCAGGGCTTTATCTATGACGAAACGATAGAAGCCGGCAAATCGTTGAAGGATATATTTACGGATTTATCGAAAAATTTGAAGATATACCGCACGATTTATCGTAATGTTTACTGCGTAGATAACAGCATCCGTAACGTTGTCTGGCATGATGAGCCTTATTACGAGGGAAAAGAAGATAAAGGATATTATACGTTTGACCTTGTGATAACGGTTGACGGTAATGAGTTTAAGCAGTCGTATGTGCTTGTTGAACAGCAAAGAAAGTATACAGTGTCCGGAAAACTGGAGACAGAGGATGGACTGCCGATTGCAAATGCAGAAGTTACGTTATATAAATGGAATGAGGAACATTGGTCGCAGGGTGCCATGATTGAGACCGATGAGAAGGGTAATTTCACGACTAAACAATCAAAGGGAGAGTACCAAATATATTTGGGAAAATCGTTTACCGTTGAGAGTGACATGCAGCATGATGAGAAGCTTCCGGTTTATAAAATGTCCGGTACGGTAAAGAGAACTGGTGCACAGACAATGGATATCCCTGACATTTGGATTTTGGCAACCGAAAATAGCAGTGTCCTTTATGGCAGTGATTTCGATGATGACAATCATTATTACAGATACCTGACAAAAGGAACCTATGTAATTTATGTAGGTGATTATGAATTGGATAGGTTTGAAGTGACCGGCAGTGAAGAACGCGATATTGCGCTCGATTATGCGCGAATTTTTGGAAAATGCAGCAACACGTATTTATATAAAAATGTGGATGACGAAAACTATTCAAAATATGCTTCTGCCGCGAGTGGATGGTATGAAGTTTATCTGAAGCCGGGAACCTATCAGGTAATCGATGAAGATACTGTTATTGATACGATTGATGTGGCACTGGGTGATACAAGGAAAGATTATATCGAACATTCCTGCAAAGGAAACCTGCTTGATATATCGGGGCTTGCAATTCCGGAAGAATTGAGTGAGACCGGAAGGTATCCGATTTCTGTCAAGAGAAATGGAGAACAGTATAAATCAATTTTTGCTCCGGTGGACGGCAAAGAGAATGCGTTCGATTATGAATTGGATTTGCTGGACGGCGAGTATGAGTTTTTCTACGCAGACACCAGCATTGCCAAGGTTACAATCAATGGCTCCGATGTTGTGAAAGATTTAACACTGCCGCTCAAATATGTAAAAATTAAATTGTTTGATGCCGAAAATCACGTAATTCCATTATCGGAGCAAAACTATGTGAAGGAAACTAAAGGATCCGGAAATGAATACTATCTAACAGAAGGACCGGTAGGTTATTCTGCACATGCAATGCTTCCACTTGGCTCTTATGTGTTTGGCGGGGAAAACAAAAATATACAGGATATGCAGAATGCGACATTTACGGTTACCAAGGAAGACGATGTGGTTTCTGTGAATACACAACTGTATCGAGTAAGTGGTTATTGCAAACTGAATGGGGTTAATGCTTCAGACGATGCAAGGATAACATTCTTTGACAAGGATTCGTCCTCGACTTGTGCAGTAAATGAGATGGAGGATGGCAAATATTCTGTGTATGTATCGGCGGGAGAGTATATCGTGAAAATATCCAATTCAGAGGGAATATTAGCATCTGAGAAAATAACAGTAACTGATGCTTCGGTTGAGAAAAATTTTGATATAGAGGTTGGCAAACTGACCGGAAAACTTTCATGGGAAAATGGTAGTTCCTTTACCGATTTTGATACGAATATGTGGCAGATTAGTTTGCGAATGGAAGAACCATATTATTCGGGTCGTGTGGCAGGATTAGGAAAAGATGGTTCCTTTGAAGTAAAGGATATTTTATTTGGTACCTATGATGTAATGGTGTATTCAGAGTATAGTAATGCGTATGTAAAGGTTGGTACGATAACGATTGACAGTAAAACAAAGAGCCGGGATTTTGTGATTTCCGGATATGCCGTTCATGTGAAAATGGTAGATAGTGATGGAAACCCTATGAAGGGTGAACAGTTTTCTTTCGTAAATACAGAGGATGAAACGGACACAAAATATTTTTGTACTAATACTGAAGGAGAAGCTTATTTGATTGTTAGTAAACCGGGTACTTATAAAGCTATGCTTAGAAAAGAAAGTTATGGAACGGTAACGGTGACAGATAAAAATGTATCTGCGATACTTAGAAAATCTGAACCTTGACGGACAAAAACCATTGTGCTATACTAAGGTTTGACGAGGACGTCACAAGCGAAAGTTTGTGACGTCTTTTTTTTATACGATGAGCCAAAGGCATAAGTGGCAAAGGAGGTTATCAAAATGGATACAGCAATCAAATTTTTATATTTAAGTGAACCGGATATGATTCGGGCAGGTGTGACGGATATGGATGCCTGTGTGGAGGCAATGGAAGATTTATTGTTGACTTTACATAAAGGGGACTATGTGATGGGCGGAAAAAATCACAATTCCCATGGCTGCATGGTGACTTTTCCGGATGACCCGGAATTTGATGGAATGCCGAAAAATGCAGAGGACAGACGATTCATGGCGATGCCGGCATATCTTGGCGGACGCTATCAGATGGCGGGGATGAAGTGGTACGGATCGAATATGGAGAATAAGAAAAAAGGGCTGCCACGCTCCATTTTGATGATGATGTTAAATGATAAAGATACGGGGGCACCACTTGCGATGATGTCGGCAAACCTTTTGAGTTCTTACCGAACAGGGGGAATTCCCGGTGTTGGCTGCAAATATTTGGCAAGAGAGGCTGCAAAAACAGTCGCTATTATCGGACCGGGTGTTATGGGGAAAACTTCCCTTCGTGCCTTTGTCAGCGTGAGACCGGGCATTGATACCGTAAAAATTAAGGGGCGTGGACAAAAGTCCATTGATTCATTTGTTGCATTTGTCAAAGAAGAATGTCCGGGAATCAAAAATATTGTGATTTGTGATTCTATCGAGGAAGCTGTAAAAGACAGTGACATTATCAGCATGACAACAACAGTAAAAGACAGTGAGGCAGAGTTTCCTTATATTGATACGAAATGGATTAAAAAAGGTGCACTAATCAGTATGCCTTCAGCCGCTCGTTTTGATGAGGATTTCCTTGTAAATGGCTGTAAAAAAGTTGTGGACAACTACAAATTGTATGAGGCGTGGGAGGAGGAATATCCATATCCGACTTACGATCAGGTGCAGATTGTAGGAAGTAAATTTACGGATTTAAAACAGATGGGGAAAATTACAAGAGAAGACATTATTGATGTGGCAGATGTGATTACCGGTGAGAGAAAAGGACGGGAAAGCGAAGATGAAATTATCGTATATTCTGTCGGAGGTATGCCGGTTGAGGATATCGCATGGGGAGCTACTGTTTACCGCCGTGCTTTAAAAGAAGGCATTGGTGTGGAACTGCCATTGTGGGATAAACCGGAAATGGCTTAAGAGAACAAGGGGGAATTGGCATGGAGAAAAACAAAAAATTAGGATTAGGAAGTGTGGTTTCTGTTTCTGTCGGGCTTGTCATTGCGACAAGCTGTCTGGTGTCATTGGGACAGGGAGCAGGAACGGTGGGAATCCCATTTATTGGTGCAATGATTATTGCCTGCCTGCTGAATATGACAACGGTTGCTTCGCTGTCTGAGTTAAATGGTCTGATGCCAAACACGACCGGAGGACTGGCGCAGTATACGCTTGCCTGTATGGGACCGTTTCCAACCATGATTTCTATGGTGGGAGGGTATCTGATTTGTAACATTTTATCGTGTGGTGTTGAAGCATCGATTTTTGCCTATGCCATGTCGCAGACACTTCATTTGCCGATTCCAAGCATCGGCTACACCATTATCATGACGGTAATCGTTATGGTGGCAAATCTGTTTGGTGTCGATATGTTTGCTAAAATTCAGAATTTGGTTGCATTCCTTTTGGTTGGCTCGATGGTTGTTATGGGAATTATCGGTGCTTTGGGGCTTGGAACCGGACAGGTTGTTTCCCAGCCGGCAAGCATGTCAACGAATTTCTTTGATATTGTGTCGACAACTGCAGTGGCATTCTGGCTGTTTATTGGTGCCGAATATGTCATTCCAATATCCAAAGATGTTAAAAATGCCAAACGAAACGTGCCGCTTGGTATGATGATTGGACTGGTGCTTATTTGTCTGGTGCAGGCAATCATGGTATTAGGTTTTCATAATTATACGCCGTGGGCCGAATTGACAGAATCTGCTGCACCGCATTTGTTATACGGTCAAAATCTTCTTGGCGGAGCCGGAAAATACTGGATGACAATGGTGGCTGCTCTGGCGGTTATCAGCACACAAAATTCAACGGTAAGTGGTCTTTCTAATATTTGTCAGGGCATGGCAAAAATGAATATGATGCCACAGTTTTTTGCCAAGACAAATAAAAGAAAAGTGCCGTATTTCGGTGTAATATTTGTCAGCGTTACCATTTTGATTTTTGCTTTTATTAGTGACAGTTCCTCCTCGGCAATCTCATTTTTGATTCTGGTGGGTTCTGTATTTTGGATGATTTCGTATATCTTAGCGCATATTGACGTGCTGATTCTGCGAAAAAGAGTGCCAAATGCACCGCGTTCCTTTAAAGTTCCACTCGGTAAAATTCTGCCGCTTATCGGGATTTTAGGAACAACATACATGATTTTAAATATTTCGACCGACCCGGCAGAGCGGTTGGCTATCTGGGGCGTAACCGGAATTGCCTTTTTGATTCTTGGTATCTACTCGTTCTTTTGGATTAAATACAAAATGCGGATGCCGGTCTTTAAGAGCGTGCCGATGGAAGAAGTTATGGCAATGGAAAATGATTTATATTATGTGATACGGAAAGAGAAGGGGATTTGGAGGTAGCCGTGTTTTGGGGTTTGCCGTAAATTATCAAGAAATGATTTGCATCAAGTGGGCGCTCTCGCTAAGACAAACGCGTAGGGGTATCAGCTTGCAAAATACGCAAGCTTGATACCCACGTGTTTGTACCCACTCGCTGCAAATCATTTCTTGATAATTTACGGCAAACCCAAAAAGACGGGCTGTACGTTTTTGGTAGAAATTTGTTGCTCCAAACCTGATTTAAATTTTCTTCGACAACTCTTTTTCTATGATTTGTCTCATAGCGTTGCATTTTTACGTTGAAATTAGGCTTTATCAGCAAAAATCACGTATTAATTGCAACGCTTTTCGTCGATTGCAACCTTTTTGGTTGTTTTATTTTGAAAAGCAGGCGAAAGCATGCAACGTTTTTGAACTTTTGTGAGGTTTTAGGTTGCATAAGCTTCTCTCCGGCATTTAGCACAAACTTTTTCTCGCTTGATGAACTGAGAACAAAAAATCATTCCCGGCATACATTGAAAGCAATAGTGTCAGGGGATGACTTCATGACGCAGCCATCCGGGGCGTCCGGTGAAAAAATTGCTTGTGGGGTAATCGGCTGAATTTAACTGCTCGTGTTGACAAAATGTGCTATACTTATTCTTATCATAAAAGATTGGAGTGAAGCAGCATGAAAAGCAAACAGATTCTCTCGCTTTCCCTTGCCGCATGCCTGATGATTGGCTCTCTTGCCGGAGCAGGCGGGGTGCAGGCAAAAGCAAAAGCGAAAAAGCCGGTATTGTCAAAAACAAAAATGACTGCCTATATTGGCAAGACAAAGACGTTGAAGGTTAAGAAAAACGGAACGAAAAAAATCGTGAAAACCAAATGGACTTTGTCCGGAAAAAAAGTGGCAAAACTGTCGAAAAAGAAAAAGACATCGGTCACCATTAAGGGATTAAAAAAAGGCAGTGCGACAGTAAAAGCCAAGGTTTGGTATCAGAAGAAAGGTGCCAAAAAGAAGAAAAAAGTCACTTTGAAATGTAAGGTGAGCGTAACAAAATACGTTTCTCCTAAGGCAAAGAAAAAGGCGAACGTGTTAAATGCGACGACGAAGTATCAGCCGCTTGCTAAGTTGGCAGCGCAGCATGGATTCAAGTTGGGAACCGTTGTAAACTACACAAATGTTACAACGAATGACAACTACAAAAATCTTGTGAAATACCATTTTAACAGTTTGACAGCAGGAAATGAGTTTAAGGCATATTCGCTTTTAGACCAGGCAAAATCCGCAAAGAGCAAAGATGGTATGCCGGTGATGAATTATGACAAGGCAGATACGATTATTTCATTTGCCAAGGAAAACGGAATCCAGATGCGGGGACATGTTCTTGTGTGGCATGCGTATATGTGTGACTGGTTCTTCCGCGAGGGCTATGACACAAGTAAGAAATATGTAAGTAAGGCGGTTATGCAGAAACGTCTTCAGTATTATATTAAAGAAGTAATCACTCATTTTGAAAAGAAATATCCGGGTGTAATTTACTGCTGGGATGTTGTAAATGAGGCAGTGGCAGATCAGAATGTAGGGGATGATAACAGAAACCTGCGTAAAGATAATCAGTTTTACAAAATCCTTGGCAGCGATTATGTGGAGCAGTCGTTCCTCTATGCGAAAAATACGGTAGATGAGCTGGGTGCCGATATTAAGCTGTACTATAATGATTACAATTCATTTTACAAATCAAAACGTGAAGAAATTGTAAATCTGGTTAAGAGTATTAACAGTTATGCCAAAGACGCCAAAGGAAACGTCCGCAAACTGTGTGACGGCGTTGGCATGCAGGGATACATTGGCGGTTACGGAACTCAGAATGGCTGCATGAATGAGCAGAATATTTCGGATATCAAGAAATCAATTGAGACCTATGCAGCACTTGGATGTGAAGTTCAGGTGACCGAAATGGCAGTAAGAAACTATATGAATACAAAGGCAATACAGAAAAAACATGCGGAATTTTATAAGAAATTATTCCAGATGTTTGTGGATGTGAACGCCATTCCGGCAGACTGCTCCGGTAAATCGGCAGAAGAAATCAAAAAACTGGAGGAGAGCCGTCCGTTGAAAGCGGTTTCAATCTGGGGCTGGCAGGATGACCCGTCGCTTGAAGATAATAATTACAGTTATTCTATGAATGGACCATACTGTGGTTTGTTTACCGAGTTGTATGCGGTGAAAGATTCGTTTAAGAATGTGTATGAGGTTCTTGCAAATAAAAGAATTTAAGGGTGTTGACATTTTAAATTTTCAAGATTATAATAGCGGTAACACGTAGATGAGACGAGTAAAACGCAGAACATGTCAGAGAGAAATGCCTTGTGCTGGAAGCATTTTCATGGAAACCGTTTGAAAACTACCTCGGAGTGACCCCAATCCGGTCCGGTGACCCCGTTATCGTCAGAATGAAGCCGGGATGATTTATTACTATTTCGTCCAACAAGGGTGGAACCGCGAGAACATTGAATTAATGGCCTCGTCCCTTCGAACTATAACAGCAAGAAGGGATGAGGCCTTCTTGTATATTGAATGAAGACAGGAGGAATTGACATGAAAGTAACACTTAAAGATGGTTCAAGCAAAGAGTATTCACAGGCAATGAGCATTATTGATATTGCCAAAGACATCAGTGAAGGACTTGCCAGAGTGGCATGTGTTGCCGAGTTAGACGGCGAAGTTGTGGATTTGCGCACAATAGTAGATGGCGAACACACACTGAATATTTTGACATTTGACAGCGACGAAGGAAAAGCAGCATTCCGTCATACTGCATCCCATGTGCTGGCACAGGCGATTAAGAGATTGTATCCGGATGCCAAATGTGCCATTGGACCTTCGATTGAGGAAGGTTTCTACTATGATTTTGATATAGCACCATTGGATCGTGAGGCACTGGACAAGATTGAAAAAGAAATGAAAAAGATTGTTAAGGAAGGTGCGACATTAGAGCGTTTTACCCTGCCAAGACAAGAGGCAATTGATTTGATGAGAAAACGTGAGGAGCCGTATAAGGTTGAATTGATTGAAGATTTACCGGAAGATGCTGAGATTTCTTTCTATCAGCAGGGTGAATACATTGATTTGTGTGCCGGACCTCATTTGATGAATACCAAACCGTTAAAGGCAATGAAGCTGATTTCTTCTTCCGGTGCTTACTGGAGAGGAAATGAGAAAAATAAAATGCTTACCCGTGTATACGGAACTGCTTATACAAAGAAAGCGGATTTGGATGCTTATCTGGAGCATTTGGAAGATATTAAAAAACGCGACCACAATAAATTGGGACGTGAGCTGGAACTGTTTACCACCGTCGATGTAATCGGTCAGGGACTTCCGCTTCTGATGCCAAAAGGTGTACAGGTTATTCAGACTTTGCAGCGCTGGATTGAAGATGAGGAAGAAAAACGCGGTTATATGAGAACGAAGACACCTTTGATGGCAAAATCTGATTTGTACAAGATTTCCGGTCACTGGGATCACTACAAAGAAGGTATGTTTGTTCTTGGCGATGAGGAAAAGGATAAGGAAGTATTTGCCCTTCGTCCGATGACCTGTCCATTCCAGTACTATGTTTACAAGGCAAGCCAGAAGTCCTATCGTGACCTGCCATGCCGTTATGGTGAGACATCAACATTGTTCCGTAATGAGGATTCCGGTGAAATGCACGGCTTGACTCGTGTGCGCCAGTTTACAATTTCTGAAGGACATTTGATTGTGCGTCCGGACCAGATGGTAAAAGAGTTTAAGGATTGTATCGCTCTCGCTCAGTACTGTTTGCAGACACTTGGTGTTGAGGAAGATGTAACGTATCATCTGAGTAAATGGGATCCTGAAAACCGTGAAAAATATATCGGCGAGCCGGAAGTTTGGAATGAGACAGAAGAAGATATCCGCCAGATTTTGACAGAACTGAATATTCCATTTACTGAGGATGTCGGAGAGGCCGCTTTCTACGGACCAAAAGTAGATATCAATGCGAAAAATGTATACGGTAAAGAAGATACCATGATTACCATTCAGTGGGATGCCCTTTTGGCTGAACAGTTTGATATGTATTATATTGATGAAAATGGTGAGAAAGTACGCCCATACATCATCCACAGAACATCCATTGGATGTTATGAGAGAACGTTAGCATGGCTGATTGAGAAATACGCCGGTGCATTCCCGACATGGCTTTCACCGGAGCAGGTACGTGTTCTGCCAATTTCCGAGAAATATCTCGATTACGCAAACAGCGTGGAAGAGAAATTAAAAGCGAATGGCATCCGCTGCAGCGTGGACAGCCGTTCCGAAAAAATCGGTTACAAGATTCGCGAGGCAAGACTTCAGAAAACACCGTATATGCTCGTTGTTGGGCAGAAAGAAGAGGAAGAAGGCGTTGTATCCGTTCGCAGCCGTTTCAAAGGAGACGAGGGTGCACAGTCTTTGGATGCGTTCATTGATGACATTTGCAAGGAAATCCGTACGAAAGAAATTCGTAAGGTAGAAGTGACACCGGAGAGCAAATAAGCAGGAGGTTTGTATGCAGCAGAATAGACAGACAAATGCAAAAGCGATTGCGTCGTTAGTGCTTTCATGTGCTTCGATGATTTGTTGTATGCAATGGTCCATTTCTTTGGTAATGGCAGTGCTTGGCATCGTATTTGGAATTTTGGGACTTCGGGATGACAATCCGAATCAGGAAGATGCAGCAATTACCGGTATCGTTGTGGGAGTGGCAGGGGTCATCCTTGCCATTGTCGTGGCGGTGCTGTTAATTAAAATTACAAATAATTCGTCGATGCAGCATCTGGAACAGACAGCATCCTTTTTCGCCCCATACGGCATGATATAGAAATGGAGGTATCTATGACAGATATAAATCGGCACAGAGGGCTTGCAATTGCCTCTCTTATATTAGGTGGAATTTCCTGTTTTTGCTGTTTTGGAACAGGTATCGGCGTAATCCCTGCCGCAATCGCCCTTGTCTTTAGTATTATCGCTGTGGCAAAAGGCGGTAAAAATGCGAAAAAATTAGGAATCATTGGATTGATTTTGAGTGCCATCGGTCTGGTTTTAAATGCCGTGATTTTGGCATACGGAATCTGGATGATTCGCTGGGACCACATGACAATTGAAAATCTATCCTCAATTCAGAACTTAAATCCTGCAAACGAAAAAGACATCATCGAATGGCTTCAGCAGTTTATTAAGGTTGATATATCGGGGATGGTAAATTAAGTGGGGGGGGTGCGTGTTATTGTTTCCGTAATTAGGCAGAAAAGCTTTGTATCTCGTGGGTCTACGTTCCACTTCGGTCCGCGCAGAACAGAGGTTCCCCGAACCTCTTGCGCCGCTTTCGCTCGTTGAGTACGTAGCGGTATGGGCGCTGAAACTACCAGCGCTACATACCGACGTACTCAAAACCCACGAGTTTCAAAGTTTTTCTGCCAAATTACTGGAATTCAATAAATGGCATCCCCCCAATCATTTGTTGCCCTGCCTTAATACCATGGCTGATACTTTGTATGTAAGCGTGTGTGGTCAAGTGATTGCTGCTGGTTTTTCAGGAATCCAATAAATGACCTTAATTCAATTTATAATGATTGCGCTGCAAACACATCGGGTATCAGACACGCGTAGTTTGCGTGTCGATACCCCTGTGCGTTTGCTAAGCGGGAGCGGCGCAAGAAATATAAATTGAATTAAGGCCATTTACGGAAACTGAAAAAAATTACCAGCAATCCCTTGACACACACCACCTTTCTATGGTACACTACCAAAGGTGTAAAAAGCAGAGTTATCCACTCTCACCTTGCCGTATAACATTTGTTATCACACGGTATTGGTTCACATCTATTATAATGATAGGAAATGTTTTACGTGGATAGCTGGCTTTTAGAAACAGCTATCTTTTTTTCATTTAGGAGGTAAGAACAATAAGCGATTTAATGATTAACGAGCAGATTCGCGACAGAGAAGTTCGTGTAATTGGACCAAATGGAGAACAGCTTGGCATTATGTCAGCAAAAGAAGCATATTTCAAAGCAAAAGATGCAGGACTTGATTTGGTAAAGATTGCACCGACTGCAAAACCGCCGGTATGTAAAATTATTGACTACGGCAAGTACCGCTATGAGCAGGCTCGTAAAGCAAAAGAAGCAAAGAAGAAACAGAAAACCATCGAGACAAAAGAAATCAGACTTTCGCCAAACATTGATACCAATGATTTGAACACGAAAGTAAACCAGGCAAAGAAATTCCTGCAAAAGGGAGCTAAAGTAAAAGTCTCACTCCGATTCCGTGGTAGAGAAATGGCTCATAAAGATGTAGGGAGGGAAATCCTGAATGCGTTTTTTGAAGAATTAAAGGACGTTGCTTCCGTCGACAAACCTGCGAAGATGGAAGGAAGAAGTATGGTAATGTTTTTATCAGCCACAAAATAATAACGGAGGAATAATATCATGGCAAATCAGAAAATGAAAACAAAAAGAGCTGCTGCAAAGCGCTTTAAAGTTACCGGTACCGGTAAATTGAAAAGAAACAAAGCATACAAGAGTCATATTTTGACTAAGAAGACAACAAAGAGAAAAAGAAATCTCAGAAAGTCTGCTCTTGTAGATGAAACTAATGTAAAAACAATGAAAAAGATTATGCCATACAGCTAATGGCGAAGGAGGGAACTGACAAATGGCTAGAATTAAAGGCGGAATGAACGCAAAGAAAAAACATAAAAGAGTATTGAAACTGGCAAAGGGTTACAGAGGCGCAAGAAGTAAACAGTATCGTGTTGCAAAACAGTCTGTTATGCGTGCGTTGGAAGAGTCCTATACAGGTAGAAAACAGAAAAAGAGACAGTTCAGACAGCTTTGGATTGCTCGTATTAACGCAGCAGCTAGAATGAATGGTCTTTCCTACAGCAAATTTATGTATGGTTTGAAACTTGCTGAGGTAAACGTAAACCGTAAAATGCTTTCTGAGATGGCAATCAGCGATCCGGAAGGTTTCGCTTCTTTGGTAGAAGTAGCAAAAAGCAAATTAGCTTAAGTTTTATCTGTTATAACAAACAAGTACAAAAAGGTATCTCATTGTGAGGTACCTTTTATCTTGCAGTAAAAGTGAAACATCACGATTAATGGAAAGGAAATGAGGGAAATGAGTCAGACGCATAAGCAAAAAATAGCGGCATTGCTTGCCGTAACCTTAATTTTGTGTGACTTCATGAGCGGGAGTCCTGCCCATTTGCAGGCAAGACAGAGGAACAATCAGACGGAGTGGAGTGAAGAGCCAACGCCTGAACCGACAGTAGAACCGACTGCGGAGCCAACAGAGGAGCCGGAGCCAACAGTTACGCCACAGCCAGCCGAAACTCCAAAGCCGGTGGAAAAGTATGAACTGGTATCGCCCCACGCCAAATATTATAAAGGCGGCACGAAAGGGATTCATTACCGAAGGGTTAAAGGGAAAAAAGTGTATCACCTTTACTCATATACGACGGATTCGGTAAAACTTGTTATGTCACAGGCATCAGTTTTCGAGGTTTACGGAGGTACTTCGAAAAAAGAAGTAAAAAAGAAGTTAGTTACCATATCTTCCTCCGGTGTGGTAAAATGTAAGACAAAAAACAAAAAAATTTACACGCTCTTAAAGGCAACGTCCAAAGTGACAGGCAAAAGCTGCTATATTTACATTTATTTTAATGAAAAAATTAAGAGCAAAAGCGGCAGCAAAATAAAGTTATGGGAAAAGAAAAAAGCGACAGTTTCTTTTAACTATGCCAAAAAGAAATTGTCTTTTGAAATAAAGAATAAAAAGATTGCAAGTATCAATAAAAACGGGCGTATTACGGCGAAAAAGAAGGGTACGACTTACCTTTTCGTAAAGGTGAAAGATTCGGATAAAAACCAGTGCAGGATTAAAATTGTTGTAAAAGAAGAACCGTGGATTGTCAGTGAAAAGGATCAGAAATACGACTACGCAGAGATGACAAGAGATTTGCGTAAGATTGCCCGCAAATACCCTGGAAAAACCGGGCTGTCGAGCATTGGCAGGACATATGACAACAGGGAAATCTGGTGCCTGCGTGTGGGAAATCCTTCTGCGGCAAAGAAACTTGTGATTGATGCGGCAATTCATGCCAGAGAGTGGAAAAATACACAGGTCATTATGCGACAGACCGAGGAAATTCTTCGGGAATATAGTGAACACCGTGCAAGATTCCGTTCGACCTGTCTTTATATTCTGCCGATGGATAACCCGGACGGTGTGACAATTTCGCAGTATGGGGCAAGTGGAATCCGCAATGCAAAACTTCGCAAGAAAATACAGAAGATAGGGCATTTCAATACGTGGAAAAATAATGCCAGAGGGGTTAATATTAACAATAATTTCCCTGCCGGTTTTTCAGCAGATAAGAAAAAGGATAAAAAGAAGGGGAAGAAAAGGAAACCGGATGCCACAACATATACAGGAAAAAAGGCAGCGAGCGAAAAGGAAACGAAGGCATTAATTTCTTTTATTAAGCGGATATCGCCAAAGACGGTGTTGAATCTCCATTCGACCGGCAGTATTTTATACTGGGATTTTGATGTATCTTCGCCACTGCATGAAAAGCAGTACAGGTTAGCAAGTGAAATAAAAAAGAGAAATCATTACCGAATGATGCCAAAGAGTTCGAGTACAGAAGAACACGGAGGCTTTGCGGACTGGCTTGTGTACGAGAAGAAAATTGTGAGTGTTACGGTAGAAACAGGGACAGTGCCATGCCCTTTGCCGCACTCTCAGTATAAAAAGATTTATAAACGAAACAAAAAGATGTTTCGCTGGTTTATGCTATCTTATTAAACAGGTAATTGGATACGAAAAGGAAGGTGCATTAAAATGGAACGAACGAGAAGACTGCGGATGAATGAACGAGTGAGAGATATGGTGCGGGAAAATCATGTCCGGGTGGACGAATTGATTTATCCGATTTTTGTAATAGAAGGAGAAAATATTTGTGAACCGGTAGAGTCGATGCCGGGCATTTACCAGTATTCGATTGACAGACTTCATGAAGAACTTGACCGAGTGCGTGAGGCAGGGATTCCGGCAGTTTTATTGTTTGGTATTCCGGCACACAAAGATGAGCAGGGAAGTGGTGCGTATGCCGAAGACGGAATCGTGCCACAGGCGATTCGCTATATTAAGAAAAGTTATAAAGAACTCGTTATTATTGCAGATGTCTGTCTGTGTGAGTATACGTCGCATGGACACTGTGGTCTGATTTGCGATGGGGAAGTTTTAAATGATGAAACGCTTCCGCTATTGGCAAAGGCATCTGTTGTGTATGCCAAAGCAGGAGCAGATATCATTGCACCGAGTGATATGATGGATAAACGTGTTGAGGCAATTCGCCTGGCTCTTGATGAAGAAGGTCTATATAATACGCCGATTATGTCCTACAGTGCAAAATTTGCGTCGGCATATTATGGACCGTTCCGTGATGCCGCACATTCGGCACCTGGATTTGGTGACCGTAAAAGTTATCAGATGGACCCGGCAAATGGAGAAGAAGCTCTGCGGGAAGTGGAGCAGGACATCAAAGAAGGTGCGGATTTAATTATTGCAAAACCGGCGATGGCATATCTGGATGTGCTAAAAGATATTTCCATTCATTATAATATTCCGATTGTGGCGTATAATGTCAGCGGAGAATATGCGATGGTGAAGGCAGCTGCGCAAAAAGGCTGGATTGATGAAAAACGAATTGTGATGGAGCACATGATTGGATTTAAGCGTGCTGGTGCAAAAATGATTATTACTTATCATGCGCTTGATGTAGCTCGGTGGCTTAAGGAAGAACAAAAGGAGCAGTAACCATGATTTTTGGCTATGTTGGAATTTGCTATAAAGAAGCACCACTTGCCCTGCGCGGGCAGGTGGCGTTACCCGACTCAAAAAAAATTGAATTATGGGAGCGGCTTTCTGTCATTGGCTTAAAACAGTGTGTGATTGTCTCGACCTGCAACCGCAGCGAGATTTTCTATTTTTCTCATTCGGATGCGGTGACGGGGGAGCAGGTGCAGTCCTGCTACCAGGACATTTTCCCGAATGTTTCGTTTGGGGATTACTGTAAGAAAAAAGAGGGCAGTGAGGCGGTTTCTTATTTGTTCCGTGTGGCGGCAGGCTTGGAATCGTTAGTCGTAGGTGAAGACCAGATTTTAGGGCAGGTTGTTGAGGCGATGGATTTTGCCAGGACCATGGGGCACAGCGGCAAAGAATTGGAGCGCATTGTAAGGGATGCAGTGACGTGTGCCAAGTGGATTAAGACGAATTACCGCATCAGCGAAAAGCCGTTGTCAGTCAGTTATATTGGCGTGAAAGAGCTGCACCGTGCCGGTGGTGTTAGCGGGAAAAATATTCTTGTGATTGGAAGCGGGAAAACGGCGGCACTTGCTTTGACATATTTGTTTGAATACGGAGCAAAAAAGATTTATCTGTGCAGCCGGACGTTTGCGCACGCAAAAGAATTGTTAGCGGTACATGAAAATTTGACAGTGGTGGATTATCATGAGCGTTATGATGCGATGAAACGGTGTGAAACGGTTGTATCAGCAACGTCATCGCCGCATCTGGTTGTTTTGTACGATAAATGGAAAGAGACGGGTGCCACACAAATGCAGTTTTTGGATTTGGCATCACCGAGGGATATTGACAGCCGGTTACAAGAAGTTCCGGGGGTGCAGTTGATTGATATGGATACGCTGCAGAAAATTACCGAAAAAAATCAGAATGAGCGGGAAAAACTGGCGGCAGATTGTGAACAGGTTATTGAGGAAAAGGTGCAGGAGACGATGGAATGGCTTTTATTGAGCCGTGTGGATGGCACGATTGAGACGCTGCAGAAACGGTGTTCACAGATTGAGACGGACAGTTATGAATATTTAAATCGAAAAATTCCTCTCAATCACAGAGAGCAGAAATTATTGAAAAAGGTGCTTCATGCTTCTTTGCAGCGCTTGATTCGTGAGCCGATTCAGGAATTAAAGCAGTTGGAGGACGAAGAAAAGCAGAAAGAGTACCAGAATATCTTAAAAACATTATTCCGAATGTATGAAGATGAATAAAAGCATAAGCGTAACCTTATGCTTTTATTGAAAATCGTTATAAGTAAAATATTATAATATCGAATGGAATATATTTACAAAGTTATACCTTGGTGTTACAATAATCTCAAAGAGAGGGATCGTATACGAAACAGGGGTTGTTTACGGGGCGGTTTCAAAAACAAAAAATGATTGGAGGACACAAGGTTGAAAAAACAGTTTTGTAAAACAATGAGTTATGTGATGACGGCAGCATTGCTTCTTGGCGTGTCAATGCCATCTTCACCGGCAGCAGCAAAGAAAAAGGCACCGAAACTTAGCACAAAGAAAGTAAGCATTTCGGTTGGACAGAAAAAGACGATTAAGCTGAAGAATGGAAAGAAAGCAGTTTGGTCCATTAAGTCAGGCAAAAAGGTTGTTAGTCTTTTGAAGAAAAAGAAAACAAGTGTCGTAGTAAAAGGTAAGAAAGCTGGAAGTGCAGTTGTATTAGCGAAAGTCGGAAAGAAAAAACTGACCTGCAAAGTTACTGTTAAGGCAAAGAAGCCGGCAGTTACAAAAGCACCGGCAGTTACCACTGCACCAAACACGAATAAACCAAGTACGGCACCGACAGCAACACCAACAGCTGTAGTACCGACACCAACTGCTAATCCGGCAGCAGGAGCAAGCAAACCGACACCAAAACCAACAGTAGCACCGGAATTTGTATCTTCTGAGTTCAAATATGATGGTCTTGACCAGAGTTGGATTGACAAAAACATTGACCCAGAAAAACCGGTTGTTGCATTGTCATTTGATGATGGTCCGGGAGGTTATTCGGAATTTGTTGATTATGGTATGCAGATTCAGAAGGCTTTGACAGCAGCAGGCGCTCATGCAACATTCTTCTACATCGGTGCTCATATTAAGCATGATGAGGAGTCCAGAAATGAAGTTCTTGCAGCGAAAGAGGCTGGATTTGAGGTGGCAAACCATTCTTATGATTCCAATGGGTTGAATAGCGTAGGACCAGAAGTGATTAAAGAGAAAATTGCTAAGACAGATGAGCTTCTTTCGGAAATCACCGGATACAAACACTTCTTGTTCCGTGCGCCAAACGTTGCTTATAGTCAGGCGATGTATGCAGTAATCGAGAAACCGTTTATCGATGTATCGATTTGGAGTCAGGATTATCAGAATTCGACAACGAAGGATAATTTGGTAAACAATGTAATCAATAACTTAAAAGATGGCGGTATCATTAACATGCATTCCGTTCATGAAAAAACAGCACAGGCAGTTCCGGAAATTCTGGAGCAGTGCAAAGACAAAGGATATCAGGTTGTTAGTGTTTCTGAATTGTTTGCTATTAAAGGCAAAAAGCTTATGACAGGTGTGAAATACAATAACGCTGAGTAAGATTTGAAAATGGATTGTTGAAAAGCAGGGCTGTTATGGTAAAATAGTCTAAAGATGGCAAAAGAAGTTTGTTCGATATAAACGAATGGAACTTCTTTTGCTATTTTTATTTTATACGCAGACATGCCGCTCTTTGGTTGCGGCGTCTCTTTATCTGTGATAAAATAGAGTAAATGGCGTGAAAGGAGCATGCATATGACAGGGATTGTTTTTGAAGGTGGGACATTTCGACCGATTTTTAGCTGCGGTGTGATGGATGCACTGTTGTCGGAGAATATATTACTGCCTTACTGTATTGGTGTTTCCGCTGGAATTGCGGATGGCGTCTCGTATATTTCTAAACAACCACAGAGAAATTTGGAAATTATGCAGAAATACCGTAATGATAAGCGATATATGAGCCGGAGTAACTGGAAAAAATATAAGAGTATTTTCGGACTGGATTTTGTTTTTGGAGAAATTCCGGACCACTTAATTCCATTTGATTGGGACACCTTTCGTTCATATGAGGGAACTTGTCTGGTTGGTGTGACAAATGCAAAAACCGGACAGATTGAGTATAAAAACGCAATGGATATGGATGAGAAATTTACAATGCTTCGTGCAACCTGTGCACTGCCGATGTTTTTTCCGGCGATTGATTTGGATGGGCAGAAGTATTACGATGGCGGGCTGGTTGACCCGATTCCGTTTAAAAAAGCGTTAGATGACGGTTGTGACAAACTGATTGTGGTACTTACGCAGCCACGCGGTTTTGTGAAACGTTATGGCAAATATGATAAAATGGGTGCCAGAATGCTAGGACATAAATATCCGGAGATTAAACGAGTGATTATGGAGAGACCGGACCTCTACAATGC
>ENA-ORSS01000810-ORSS01000810.1-human-gut-metagenome-genome-assembly--contig:-NODE-810-length-36028-cov-7.187557_pt1 | contig 36028 bp, 32 predicted proteins | sample MGYA00241899_ERZ509162 | MGnify/ENA primary metagenome ERZ509162 (study PRJEB26280, sample SAMEA2338641) | human gut metagenome | biome: human gut; feature: human-associated habitat; material: faeces... | reverse complement strand
CACGAAGCTAAAGGAAAGGGACATACTAGTCAATACGCCAATTTTGGAAGCTTACAATAGTAGAATGAAATAGGCAACGTATCATAATGATCTTAACGGTATTGATTTGAGTTTATTAAAGTATTCGAATTGCAAAAATAATAAATATATCTATTATTTAGATAATCAGAAGTTTAGATATATGTAACACCATAATTTACCGTCTCTTTACTCATCAGTCTTCCAACAAGCATATCTACATTCGTATAAGGATTGAGTTTAAGAATCGGCGCATCGGTTTTTTAAATATTTTCTGTTCTCAACCAGCATGCATTGATCATACCTTCAAGTAATTTGTCCTTAACCAACGGGAAAGGAGAAACAGATATTTTACTTTTCCATCCAATATCCGTGTTTGCATAAAATATTAAGCTGCGGAATTGTACGCAAAAAAATCCTTGTTGTCACCATAAAACAAGTCACACAGGTCTATAAAAAATAATAACAACCCAGTCTCATCACCTTCGCACACTATTCTTATAATATATTTACTATGACGTTTATTTAAAATCCCCCCCTTCTTTTAACCCATTAATCCACCGATTTCAAATCAATCAGCATCTCCTTCAAATGCTTGAAGTGCTGTATGACCTTTATATAATCGCGATCAGAGCAAGCATTGAACTTATTCCATAAGTCACCCATAATCACAGCTCCACCAAATCCGAAATCTTTTATTTCCAGAATGTTATCAGGATTAATACCACCAAAAGCCATTACTTTACTATCTATAATCTTTTCCTTTGCAGCCAACCGAAGTTCTTCGGCAGTAAAGGCGGATGCTACATCAGCTTTGGTTATACAATCGAATATAGGACTCAGGAACACATAGTCATAAAAATGTTTCTTGTTTTTCAGTTCTTCGATAGAATGACAGGTACAACTGATATTGCCAGCATAGTCGTGAGGCTCCTGAGGATTGCGTGCATTCAAATGAATACCTGACAAATTAAATTCATTCTGCAAATAGAAATGCTCGTGAGTCACAATGCGCTTATGATATTTTTCAGGAATCAGAGTAAGCAAGCGCTCGGAATACATAGCGGGGGTTGCAGGTTTTCGCAAATGCAGAATATCTAGGCCCTCTTCAAAAAGAGCTGTAATTATTTGATCTTCTTCTACAAAAAATGTAGGTGGTGTTACAACAATAAGTTTCATATTTACTTGTTTGCTGAAATGTTAAGTTTAGCAAAGTTAGCAGATTCTTATCTATCAGACAATCTTTTGCCCCAAGGCATATCAGATATGCCTGTTAATAGAAAACGCACCCGAAGCAGTTGTATGCTAACGGGTGCGCGTTACAGATTAGAAATATCATTTCAGTCTTTTCTCCACAACTTCCCAATCAATGATATCCCACAAAGCTTTCAAATGATCGGCGCGCCGGTTCTGATAGTCCAGATAATAAGCGTGTTCCCAAACATCGAATGTAAGCAAAGGGGTGAGACCTGATCGGAGAGGATTACTGCCATTCGCTTCTTTGGTAATGTGCAGTTTACCCTGTTGGTCGGCGGAAAGCCAAGCCCATCCTGAACCAAAAAGTCCGGTAGCCGCAGCTGTAAATTCTTTCTTGAAATCTTCAAAACTGCCAAAATCCCGGTTTATAGCTTCGGCCAACGGTCCAGTCGGCTCGTGACGTTTAGGAGTTGGAGAGAATTGCAAGAAATAGAATGTGTGATTAAGTACTTGTCCCGCATTGTTAAACACCGGACCATCAGGAGCTGTGGCAACAATCTCTTCGAGGCTTTTCCCCTCGAATTCTGTTCCCGGAACCAAATTATTCAGATTGTTTACATAAGTTTGCAGATGCTTCCCGTAATGGAAGTCGATAGTAGCCTGACTGATTACAGGTTCCAATGCATTGTGTGCATAAGGAAGTGTGGGCATTTCGAACATCATAATAGTTGCTGTTATTAAAGTGGTGAGTATCATATCTAATTATTATTTTAAGGCTTGTCTTCATAAGACCAAAAAACTTAATACAAATATAAGAAAAGCCTTTGTAATAACAACATGATAGCCAAGGAAAAGTTCACGGCTATTTGAAGCTTTTTCGTATCTTTGCACTGTTTTTTTATGTTTTATCGGATGATTGTGACAAACTATGTCAGACTATATAAATGAATTGAACGACAGCCAGCGAGCGGCTGTTCTTTACAACGAAGGTCCGTCGTTGGTGATTGCCGGAGCCGGATCAGGAAAAACCCGTGTACTTACATACAAAATAGCATGGTTGCTGGAGAACGGTTATCAGCCATGGAACATTCTGGCACTGACATTTACAAACAAAGCAGCCCGGGAAATGAAAGAGCGTATTGCCAAACAGGTCGGTACCGAAAGGGCACGATATTTGTGGATGGGAACCTTTCATTCCTTGTTCCTGCGCATTTTGCATGCCGAAGCATCTCATTTAGGGTTTACATCTCAGTTTACCATTTACGATACAGCCGACAGCAAAAGCCTGATCCGTTCCATCATCAAAGAGATGCAACTTGATGAAAAGAACTATAAACCGGGAATGATACAAGCCCGCATCTCCAATGCCAAAAACCATCTTGTATCGCCATCAGACTATGCCCGAAACAAAGAAGCCTACGATGGTGACTGCATGGCTAAAGTACCAGCCTTGCGCGACATTTATCGCCGCTACTGGGAACGTTGCCGGCAAGCCGACGCCATGGACTTTGACGATCTGCTGTTCTATACGTTTTTGCTTTTTCGTGATCATCCCGATGTACTAGCACGCTATCAGGAGCAATTCCGCTACATTCTGGTAGACGAGTATCAGGACACAAACGTGGCACAACACAGCATAGTGATGCAACTGGCCAAGAACCATCAGCATGTGTGTGTAGTAGGAGACGATGCCCAAAGCATCTATTCATTCCGCGGGGCCGATATCGATAATATTCTTTATTTTACCAAAGCATATCCGGGTACCAGAGTGTTTAAACTGGAACAGAACTATCGCTCTACCCAAAGCATCGTGTCAGCAGCCAATAGCCTGATCAGCAAAAATATGCGCCAGATACACAAAGAGGTGTATTCGAAGAAAGACCAAGGAGATCCCATCAGTGTATTTCAGGCATACAGCGATGTAGAAGAAGGCGAAATCGTAATCAATAAGATTGCAGAATTGCGCCGCACTCAAGGATACGGTTATGCTGACTTTGCAGTTCTTTACCGTACGAATGCCCAAAGCCGTATCTTCGAAGAAGCCATGCGCAAGCGTAATATGCCTTATCGCATCTACGGCGGCCTTTCCTTTTATCAGCGTAAAGAGATAAAGGACGTGATTGCCTATTTCCGCCTGGTTGTCAATCCAAACGATGAAGAAGCCTTCAAGCGTATCATCAATTATCCCGCCCGAGGGATAGGCGACACAACAGTAGGTAAAATCATAGCTGCCGCTACTGATAATAAAGTAAGCTTATGGACAGTGCTATGCGAACCGTTGAGCTATGCATTGAACTTCAACAAAGGAACGGTCAGCAAACTGCAAAAGTTCCGCGACCTGATAAACGATCTCATAAAAGATCTCACACAGAAAAATGCCAGCGAACTGGGTGAAGATATCATCCGCAATTCCGGCATCATCAATGATGTGTGCCAAGACAATTCTCCGGAAAACCTGAGTCGGAAAGAAAACATCGAGGAGCTGATGAACGGTATGAGAGATTTTTGTGCCGAAAGACAAGAGGAAGGAAACGAACACATATCCTTAAGCGATTTTCTATCGGAAGTATCGTTGCTGACCGATCAGGATTCTGACAAAGACAGCAATGATGAGAAAATTACATTAATGACTGTCCATTCGGCCAAAGGGCTTGAATTCCGGAATGTTTTTGTCGTCGGCATGGAAGAAAATCTTTTTCCAAGCAGCATGGCAGGCGATTCGCCGCGGGCACTTGAAGAAGAACGGCGCCTGTTCTACGTTGCTATCACACGTGCTGAAGAGCATTGCTACCTTTCCTATGCCAAAACGCGGATGCATTACGGAAAAACAGAATTTGGAAGTCCGAGCCGTTTCCTGTATGATATAGATACCAATTACCTGCGATTGCCCCAGAATTTGCTGCTCGAACGGCAGATAAATAATAGGGGAGGAGACTTTAGAAGCAGTTCAAACAATGCGTTCCAACCATCGGCTCGTCCGGTTGGCAGTTCGTCGGCTGCATCTTTCTCTGGCGAAACACCTATGGCTTCACGTAAAATACTGATAGGTTCTTCCATGCCCCGTAATTTAAGACGAGTGGATCCCGCCCAGCCTTCTTCGCCCTCTTCCGGCAGCCCAACAGCCCTGCTACACGAGGGACAGTTTATCGAGCACGAACGCTTTGGCCGTGGTGAAGTTCTGAAAGTGGAAGGAGTAGGGGACAATGCCAAAGCGACCATCCGCTTCCAGCATGCCGGAGACAAGCAATTGCTGTTGCGTTTTGCCCGTTTCAAAGTGATAGAATAAAACAAAGAAGACTACACTTTGACATAGAGACTAAAATCAGATAATAAGTACAAACCGAATCATATTCTAAAAGCTGAAAAAATGATAGATTTCACCCTTTTTCCTTCGCCTTGCTATATTATGGAGGAGGAACTGCTGAGAAAGAATCTCACATTAATAAAGAGTGTGGCCGAACGTGCCGGAGTAGAAATAATCCTTGCTTTCAAATCGTTCGCCATGTGGCGCTCTTTCCCCATATTCCGCGAGTATATCGACCATTCAACAGCCAGCTCCGTTTACGAAGCCCGTTTGGCTTTCGAAGAGTTCGGCAGCAAGGCGCACACTTACTCGCCCGCTTACACCGAAGCAGACTTTCCGGAAATAATGCGTTGCAGCAGCCACATCACTTTCAATTCACTGTCGCAGTTCAGCCGGTTCTATCCGATGGTATTGGCCCAAGGGGAATGCATTTCGTGCGGCATCCGCGTAAATCCGGAGTATTCGGAAGTAGAAACCGAACTGTATAATCCGTGTGCGGCAGGCACTCGTTTTGGAGTGATAGCCGACCAGCTCCCCGACCAACTGCCTCAAGGCATCGAAGGCTTCCATTGCCATTGTCATTGCGAATCGTCTTCTTACGAATTGGAGCGCACACTCATTCATCTGGAAGAGAAATTCTCGCGTTGGTTTCCCCAACTGAAATGGTTGAATCTGGGAGGCGGCCACCTGATGACCCGCAAAGATTACGATGTGGAACACCTGATAAGCCTGCTGCAAGGTCTCCGGAAGCGCTATCCCCACTTGCGCATTATACTTGAACCTGGATCAGCCTTTACGTGGCAGACAGGAGTGCTTTCGTCCGAAGTAGTCGACATCGTCGAAAATCGTGGAATACGTACAGCCATTTTAAATGTCAGCTTTACGTGCCACATGCCCGACTGCCTGGAGATGCCTTACCAGCCAGCCATTCGCGGAGCACAAATGGGCGAACAAGGTCCTTACATCTATCGCATGGGAGGCAACTCTTGCCTGAGCGGAGACTATATGGGATATTGGAGCTTCGATCATGAACTGAAGATTGGCGAACGAATTATCTTCGAAGACATGATACATTATACCACCGTCAAGACAAATATGTTCAACGGAATCCATCATCCGGCTATTGCCATGTGGAGTAAAAACGGCGAAGCTAAGATATTCAAAGTTTTTTCTTACGAAGATTATCGTGACAGAATGAGCTGATTATCAACGGAATGGATTCCAACTTGAAATTATTTCGCAAAAAAGTGGCCGAAATGTTTGCTAGTTTAAGGAAAATGCCTACCTTTGCAACCGCAATCGCGGAAATAGCTCAGTTGGTAGAGCACAACCTTGCCAAGGTTGGGGTCGCGAGTTCGAGTCTCGTTTTCCGCTCATATTTTTCTGTATTGATTTAGCCTAATTTAAAATTGAAAGATTTTAAATTAGGCTTTTTCTTTTTTCCGAAAATACCCACACACACTCAAGATCAGCAAAGTACCATAATTCATACATACCCATACATTCCATCAACAACCCAACACAAAGAGGGATATTAAACACCCTAAAGAGGCACTTTAGCAAGCCCAAGAGGGACTTTAGCGGCTCAAAGAAGCACCTTACAGCACAAAGAGAAATATCCGCCCCTGACGAAGCATAACCCCGCCAATCCCAAGCATTCTTTCTGCAAAATTAAAAACAAAGAAAAAGTCAGCAATCAGCCTGTCTGAACCTTCCTAACTAGAAAAATATATTTTCTCAGTTGGGCAATAATTTTTCTCCAGTTAGAGAAAAATCGGGGCACTAAAACATCCCATTTAGCTTAAGGTAAAAAAATAGCGCATATCCTTTAGGAATATGCGCCGTAATTTTTTCTCTTCTCATCAATCTCACTCCTTCTTCCGAAGGAAAAGAAGAGATTTTAGTTTTAATCCATATAAAAGCACTTCTGCCTAATAAAAAATTATTCAGCAGCAGCTTCTGTTGCGCCTTCTTCGCTTGCGTTAGCAGCTTCCTCGTTCTGAGCTTCTGCAGCAGCCTTAGCAGCTTCTTCTGCAGCTTTCTTTTCTGCCAATGCTTTAGCCTTTGCTTCGTTTACCTTCTTCTCAGCTTCCAGACGTGCCTTAGCTTCAGCTTTCTTAGCCTCTTCATCCTTAGCCTTCAAAGCAGCCAAACCGCTTTGCTTGTTGTTCTTCCAAGCTTCAAATTTAGCTTCAGCTTCAGCTTCGCCAAATGCGCCTTTTGCTACACCACCCAAAAGATGCTTCTTCATGTAAACACCTTCGCGAGAAAGGATGTTACGAACAGTGTCAGTGGGCTGTGCACCTTTCAATACCCAGTCAAGGGCACGATCAAATTTCAAATCTACTGTGGCCGGATTGGTGTTAGGATTGTAAGTACCAATCTTTTCGATAAATCTACCATCACGTGGTGCTCTTGCATCTGCAACTACGATAGCGTAAAAAGCATAGCTCTTACGTCCGTGTCTCTGCAATCTAATTTTTGTTGCCATTTAATTAAAATATTTTTTAGTTAATGATTTGAATAATGCTACTAACTCGTAATAGCGGGCGCAAAGGTAGTTATTTTATTTGGAATAGCACAGCGTTTTTCCTCCTTTTTTCATAAAAACATTCCGATAACTTTCTGATTTATGAATATCTACGAGGATATCTGATCAGAATGGCCAATAATGCACAGATGCCCATACAAAACGGATAATACAAATTACCGATAATGGAAAGGGGAGAAAGTCCCGCCAGTTCTGCAGCAATCAGCATTTGTGCTCCATAGGGAATGATTCCCTGGACGAAACACGAAAAAGTGTCCAGAATACTGGCTACTTTTCTTCTGTCAAGATGAAAACGAATGGCTATGTCTTTTGCTATCGGCCCTGTCGTAATGATAGCAATGGTATTGTTGGCCGTACAAAGGTTGGCTATGCTGACCAGCGCTGCAATGCTGAGTTCCGCTCCACGCTTCCCTTTGACATGACGGGTCAGACGGCCAATTATAAAATCAATACCCCCGTTATAGCGAATAGTCTCCAGCATTCCGCCGGCCAGCAACGTGATAATGATCAATTCGCCCATACCTGTTATTCCATCGCCCATCGAACGGGTCCAGTCGAATAGGGTAGTACCGGTCATGACTCCTATAATACCTGTAGAAGCAATGCCAAGAAGTAACACCAGCATAACGTTGACTCCCGCCACAGCCGTAACCAGGACAATCAGATAAGGAATCACCTTTAGCCATTCGATAGTTACCGCCTGCTGAGAGAACGATAATGACATTCCCTGATAGATATAGTAACACAAGACAATCAGCGCCGCCGGAACCACAATCATACAGTTCACCCGGAATTTATCACGCAACACACAATCCTGCGTCTTGGTAGAAGCAATGGTTGTATCGGATATAAACGAAAGATTGTCTCCAAAAAAAGAGCCGCCTACCACAATGGCAGTCATATAAGACAAATCTATCCCTGTTTTTTCTGCCAGCCCGGCCGCCACAGGCGTCAAAGCGACAATTGTTCCAACACTGGTGCCTATGGAAAGAGAAATGAAACACGCCGCAATAAAAATACCGGCCAGCAGCAGATTGCCCGGCAAGACAGATAAGGTCAAGTTAACTGTTGCATCAATGGCTCCCATCTGCTTGGCACTTTGCGCAAAAGCACCGGCCAAAATAAAGATCCATATCATCAACAGTATATTCTTATTGCTGGCTCCTACCGAAAACTGATAAATTCGCTGCTCCAGATTCAAACCACGCGTAATGGCTATGGCATAACAGGAAGAGACAAGAAATGCAACCGTAATGGGCACCTGATAAAAGTCGTTCACCAAAAGCGAGGTCACCAAATAGATGCATAGAAAGACCATCAAAGGGCTTAATGATAACCATCCACCTTTAGCCTTTGTAGTTGTATTTGTCATTCCGAAAACATTTTCTTTATTACAAGATGAAGGACTGGTCGGGGAAGGTAGTTGTAATCATGAATCTTCCCAACCAGTCCATATACAATCATTTATAACGTAACTCCCGTCTTAAAAATCGCAATTTCCTTATATCCCTTCTTTTCGTTATTGACAAATTCGCCGCTTGCCACTTTTATAATGAAATCAATAAAACGACGGCAGGTTTCTTCGATCGGTTCATCTTCAACGATTACACCGGCATTGAAGTCAATCCATTGCGGTTTTCTCTCAGCCAAGTCTGTATTTGTCGAGATTTTCACTGTAGGTACATAAGTCCCGAAAGGAGTTCCGCGTCCTGTTGTGAAAAGAACCATATGACACCCGCACGAAGCCAAGGCGGTAGCAGCCACCAGATCGTTTCCCGGAGCAGAAAGCAAGTTTAGTCCTTTCACCTTCAAGCGTTCGCCATAAGGGAGTACACCTTCGACATAGCTTTTACCGCACTTTTGCGTACAGCCCAAAGCCTTGTCTTCCAACGTAGAAATACCTCCGGCCTTATTGCCCGGCGAAGGATTCTCGCCAACAGGTTCTCCGTGACTCAAGAAGTATTCTTTAAAATCATTAATCAGCTTTACAGTCTGTTCGAACAGCTCCTTCGTACGGCAGCGATTCATCAATATGGTTTCAGCACCAAACATTTCGGGTACTTCAGTCAATACACTTGTACCTCCCTGTGCAACCAGGAAGTCCGAAAACAGGCCCAACAAGGGATTTGCCGTAATACCGGAGAATCCGTCCGAACCACCACATTTCAGCCCGACACGTAATTCACTCAACGGTATATCAGTACGCTCGTCCTGACTGGCACGACTATACAGCTCACGCAGCAATTTCATTCCCTCCTCGTATTCATCACCCACTTTCTGCACAACCATAAACTTAACGCGGTCTTCATCATACTGGCCTATAAACTCGCGGAATACGTCAGGCTGATTATTCTCGCATCCCAGCCCTACAACCAGCACTCCACCCGCATTAGCATGCAGCACGATATCGCGCAATATTTTTTTCGTATTCTCATGATCATCGCCCAACTGCGAGCAGCCGTAATTATGAGGATAGGCAACAATCGCATCAACCCCTCTGCAACCGGTTTCCTGCCGCAGGCTCTCTGCCAGCTGACCGGCAATCCCGTTCACACATCCTACAGTCGGCACAATCCATATTTCGTTTCGTATACCTACATCACCGTTTTTACGGCGATATCCCTTAAAGGTAAGTCCCTGCTGCGGTATGTCCAACGACGCATCGATAGGATTATATGTGTATTCCAGCAAACCGGACAAATTGGTTTTAATATTACACTCGTTCATCCAGTCTCCCTGCTTTTGCGCTTTACACGTGTGACCTATCGGATACCCGTATTTTATCACATCTTCACCCTGCTCAAAATCTTTCAGGGCAAACTTATGTCCTGCCGGTATGTCTTCATTCAAACAAATATCAATACCATCCACAGAAATTGTTTCTCCGGCCTTAAGCGCGACAATAGCCACTGCAACATTATCAGCCTTGTTGATTTTCAGATATTTGGTTTTCATATCCTCTGATTTTATTTATTGTAATAGAATTCTATATTTTCTTTCGTCAACAAATCTATCGGCATGAAATATTCTCTTGCCACCTCCTTTTTCAAGATGAGATAATCACATAATGCCTTAATTCCATTAAATCCTTGCAAAGTAGGCTGTTGGGCTATGAGGAAAAATATACTTCCCTGTTTCAGACACTCCACATTGCGCTGCAACAAGTCATATCCCATAAGATTAAAATCGCTCATGGCATGTTTTTGCAGGTATTCCCCAATAATGTAAGCTTTGGAATTGAAAGTAATGCCATTTTTTACATCGGGATGAAGACGGAAAAAATCATCTAACATCTTGTTGTCTTCCGTATCATATTTCGCGTGCAAGTTCAGTTCCAGAATCTGACAGGAAGGATGATATTGGTTCATATACTTACGGAATCCGATTTCTCGGCGCTCCTGCTGATTGGATCCGACAATACCGTCATTGATCTTACGGAATATGACAATGGACTGCGCTTCTTTACCCGCAAGCAGCATCAATATACGTGCAGAAAAATATCCGCTCTGATGCGAATTCTGCCCAAAGAACGAAAGGGCAGGTTCTTCTTTTATATTCGAGTCTATATATATATAAGGTATATGACGCTCCGACAGTTCATCCGTAAATGGCTTAGTATACTGTGGGGCAGTCGGTGCAACCATTACTCCGTCGGGATTTGTATCTAAAATCTGTAGTGCAGCCGTTTCGAATGAATGATAATCGTAAGGGTCATAATACAATATATCCGCATTTATATTAAAATCCGAATAAGTCTCCAACGCCTGCCTTATACCAGCTTCTACATCGGTCCAGTATTCTCCTTCTTCATGTTGTGGCAATAAGCAAGTAAAAGCATATTTCTTATTGGAAGCCAATGCACTGGCATACATATTAGGTTGATAGTCCAACTGTTTCAATATCTCTTCCACCCGTTTACGGCTTGCTTCAGACACACCACTTCTGCCATGTATTACACGGTCGACCGTACCTACTGATACATCAGCCATTTTGGCTATATCTTTTATTCTAACCCTTGTCATCTTGATTTTTTTGTCTTTTTATGCTGATTTGTGCCCGTACACAATAATAATCTAAAAATTATCGACACAAATATACGATAATTTTTTGTATTTCAAAAAAAGTTGTACCTTTGTGCTCGCACACGGAAGTTAGAAACAGGGAATACCTGATCGATCTTATCGTTCAATGATTCAACTCTTTAACTGCCGTTATGAGAGATAATATAATAAATTGAAAGACACTTAATTATTATATATTTAATAAAATAGAAAAATTATGGGAAAGAAAGTCGTTACATTAGGTGAAATTATGCTGAGACTGTCTACTCCGGGCAATACCCGATTTGTTCAGTCGGACTCTTTTGATGTAGTATATGGAGGGGGTGAAGCCAACGTAGCTGTCAGCTGTGCTAACTACGGACATGACGCTTACTTTGTAACCAAACTGCCTAAGCATGAAATTGGCCAATCGGCAGTAAATGCGTTGCGCAAATATGGTGTAAAGACTGACTTTATAGCTCGTGGCGGCGACCGTGTAGGTATCTATTATTTAGAGACCGGAGCTTCCATGCGTCCCAGTAAAGTAATCTACGACCGTGCACATTCGGCTATTGCAGAAGCCAATCCTGAAGATTTTGATTTTGACGAAATCATGAAAGGAGCAGACTGGTTCCATTGGTCTGGCATCACTCCGGCCATTTCGGACAAGGCAGCTGAATTAACACGTCTGGCTTGCGAAGCTGCCAAGCGACACAATGTTACAGTATCCGTAGACCTGAACTTCCGCAAAAAGCTGTGGACAAAAGAAAAGGCTCAGTCTATCATGAAACCTTTGATGAAATATGTAGATGTTTGCATCGGTAACGAAGAAGACGCAGAACTCTGCTTAGGATTTAAACCCGATGCTGATGTTGAAGGTGGAAAAACAGATGCAGCCGGATATAAGGGAATCTTCAAAGCCATGGCTGAAGAATTTGGTTTCAAATATGTTGTTTCTACATTGCGCGAATCTTATTCAGCTACTCACAACGGCTGGAAAGCAATGATCTACAACGGTAAAGAATTCTACGAATCCAAACATTATGATATCAACCCGATTATCGACCGCGTTGGAGGAGGCGACTCTTTCTCGGGTGGAATTATCCACGGCTTGCTGACCAAGCCCGATCAAGGTTCGGCTCTTGAATTTGCTGTTGCCGCATCTGCATTGAAGCATACGATCAATGGTGACTTCAATCTGGTATCTGCTGAAGAAGTTGAAGCACTGGCAGGCGGTGATGCAAGCGGACGAGTACAAAGATAATAAGTGATAAAAGCTGATAACATAAAATCATAAGAAAATGGCTAAATTTGATAAGATTGCAGTGCTAAATAAAATCGGTTCAACAGGTATGGTTCCGGTTTTCTATCATAAAGATGCTGAGATTGCAAAAAAAGTAGTAAAAGCTTGCTATGAAGGTGGTGTACGTGCTTTCGAGTTTACCAATCGTGGTGATTTTGCCCATGAAGTATTTACCGAAGTGGTAAAATTCGCCGCTAAAGAATGCCCGGAAATGGCTTTAGGCATAGGTTCCATTGTTGATCCTGCTACAGCTGCCCTCTACTTGCAATTGGGTGCAAACTTTATTGTAGGTCCGCTGTTCAATCCTGAAATAGCAAAAATCTGTAACCGTCGCCTGGTTCCTTATACCCCTGGATGCGGTAGCGTATCAGAAGTTGGATTTGCTCAGGAAGTAGGTTGCGATCTCTGCAAGATATTCCCGGGAGATGTTCTTGGCCCGAAACTGGTAAAAGGCCTATTGGCACCTATGCCATGGTCCAAGCTGATGGTTACAGGAGGAGTAGAGCCGACACAGGAAAACCTGACCTCTTGGATCAAAGCCGGTGTATTCTGTGTAGGTATGGGTTCTAAGCTCTTCCCAAAAGACAAAATTGCCGAGGAAGACTGGGGTTACATTACCAACAAGTGCAAAGAAGCTTTGGGCTACATTGCAGAAGCCAGAAAATAAGCATTAGCTATAAAGAATATTAATTCATTTTGTTTAAAGGTGTTTCTAAAGGGACGAAGGCTGTGTTCAAATAAACCGATTACATCGTTTATTTTGATACAGCCTTTTGTCTATTTGTTTTTGAGCAGTTCTTCCAGAGAAAGCACCTCATCCCGATATTGGGCAGCTTCTATAAAATCTAATCTCTTAGCAGCCTCTTGCATTAATTTCTTTGTACGTTCAATGCTCTTTTCAAGTTGGGCACGAGTCATGTATTGAACAATTGGGTCGGCAGCCATATGAGCATTTGCTTCCTGTTCCATATACGGACGTGGAGAAGTTGTAGAAGCTTTCTCGCGCGGAACAGATACTGCGGTGGCGGCATCTGGATTTTCGGACGACGCTGTAAAAACATTCAGATTTGCAGCTTTCCTGATTTGCTGCGGCGTAATCCCATGCTCTTCATTATACTTCAACTGCTTTTCGCGCCGGCGGTTGGTCTCGTTGATGGTAAGTTGCATACTTTCCGTTATACGGTCGGCATACATAATAACCATTCCGTTCACATTACGCGCCGCACGACCTGCTGTCTGTGTCAACGAACGATGCGAACGTAAAAAGCCTTCCTTGTCCGCATCCAAAATGGCAACTAGAGAAACTTCTGGCAAGTCCAAGCCTTCGCGCAAAAGGTTTACTCCGACTAATACATCGTATTCACCTTCACGCAACGCACTCATAATCTTGACCCTCTCGAAAGTCTCAACATCGCTATGAATGTAGCTGCACCTGATATCGTTGTTCAACAGATATTCGGTTAATTCTTCTGCCATACGTTTTGTAAGGGTAGTGACCAACGTCCGTTCGTTCCGTTCAATCCTTATCTGTATTTCCTCCATCAAATCATCAATCTGGTTATGACTGGGACGTACTTCTATGACAGGATCCAACAATCCGGTAGGACGAATAACCTGCTCCACAACAATACCTTCCGACTTTATCAATTCATAATCCGCCGGAGTCGCACTGACGTAAATAACCTGCTTAGCCATCGCCTCGAATTCATCGAATTTCAGTGGACGATTATCCATTGCGGCAGGAAGCCGGAAACCATATTCCACCAGGTTTTCTTTTCGTGCACGGTCGCCTCCATACATTGCCCGGATTTGGGGCACACTGACATGACTCTCATCAATGACAATCAGGAAGTCATCCGGAAAGAAGTCCAATAAACAATAAGGACGGGTACCAGGAGCACGCCCGTCAAAATAACGCGAATAGTTTTCAATTCCGGAACAATGCCCCAACTCACGAATCATCTCCATATCGTAAGTAACACGTTCTTGAAGTCTTTTGGCTTCCAATGCACGTCCTTGTTCTTCAAACCATTGTACCTGTTTGTGCAGATCATCCTCTATCTCGTGAATGGCTCGCAAAGTGGCCTCTTTGGTTGTCATAAAAAGATTGGCCGGATAAATTTTATAAGAATCAAATTTACCTAATACAACTCCACTCACAGGATCCACTTCCTCAATGCTGTCTATTTCATCTCCCCAGAAAATGACACGCAACAGATTATCTGCATAAGCAAGGAATATGTCTATCGTATCTCCCTTTACACGAAAGTTTCCCCGGTTCAAATCAATATCATTACGTACATAAAGACTATCAACCAAACGGCGCAAAAAGACATTGCGGCTGAAATTCTTACCCTGCACAACTTCAATGACATTATTATAAAAGTCCGCAGGATTTCCCATACCATATATACACGAAACCGAGGAAACTACAACAACATCTTTCCGGCCGGAAAGCAATGCAGAAGTAGCAGCAAGCCGCAGCTTGTCAATTTCGTCATTAATGGCAAGGTCTTTTTCTATATAAGTATCCGAAGAAGGCAAATAGGCTTCCGGCTGATAATAGTCATAATAAGAAACGTAATACTCTACGGCATTATTCGGAAAAAAGTTCTTAAACTCACTATAAAGCTGTGCTGCCAATGTTTTATTATGGCTCAACACCAATGTCGGCTTATTAACGTTAGCTATAACATTGGCTATCGTAAAAGTCTTTCCCGAACCCGTAACGCCAAGTAAAGTCTGTGCGGGGAGACCCTGAAGTACACCTTCTGTAAGTTGGGCAATAGCTTCCGGCTGATCTCCTGTAGGCTGATAAGCTGATGTCAGTTCAAATTTATTCATTTTCTTCTTTTATAGACAGCAATATTCGGCAAAATCTTTGATATATACAAAAAAAATCGTTTCTTTGCGATGATAATCAACCCAAAATCTTATCTGAATAGGATTTTGCGGAAAATCTAATAACCATTAATGTTAATACAACAAAGCACAATGATTTGGAACGAAAACATTGAATGCATGGATCGTGAAAACCTCCGTAAGATTCAAAGCATTCGCCTGAAGAAAACCGTAGAGCGCGTATATCACGATACTCCTTTTTATCGTAAAAAAATGCAGGAACTGGGTATAACTCCAGATGATATAAACGACATCAGCGATATTGTAAAACTACCGTTTACCACCAAGTATGATTTAAGAGACAACTATCCGTTTGGACTATGCGCAGTACCGATGAGCCAGATTGTACGTATACATGCTTCTTCCGGTACGACCGGAAAGCCTACCGTAGTAGGATACACGCGCAAAGACCTTTCGGTATGGGCCGAATGCTTGTCACGTGCTTTTACAGCATACGGAGCAGGTCCTTCTGACATATTCCAGATTTCGTACGGATACGGTCTGTTTACCGGTGGACTCGGCGCACACGCTGGCGCTGAAAACATAGGTGCTTCGGTTATTCCTATGTCCAGTGGAAATACAGAAAAACAAATTACGCTAATGCACGACTTTGGCTCAACTGTATTATGTTGTACGCCTTCGTATGCTCTATATCTGGCAGACGCCATTAAAGACTCAAAACTTCCGCGCGAAGAATTTCGCCTGAGAGCTGGAGCTTTTGGAGCAGAGCCTTGGACTGAGAACATGCGGAAAGACATCGAAGCCAAATTAGGCATTAAAGCGTATGATATTTACGGCTTGAGCGAGATCGCCGGTCCTGGAGTAGGGTACGAGTGTGAGTGCCAGAACGGTACTCATCTAAATGAAGACCATTTCTTCCCGGAAATCGTAGATCCCAAAACACTGGAGCCTGTAGCTCCGGGAGAAACGGGAGAACTAGTATTTACGCATCTGACCAAAGAAGGCATGCCTTTGCTTCGCTATCGCACTAAAGATTTGACTGCCCTGCACTACGACAAATGTCCATGCGGACGTACATTGGTACGTATGGATCGAATCTTAGGACGTAGCGACGATATGCTTATCATCAGAGGAGTAAACGTTTTCCCCACTCAAATTGAGTCTGTCATACTTGAAATGCCCGAATTTGAGCCACACTACCTGTTATTAGTAGACCGAAAGAACAATACGGATACAATGGAATTGCAGGTTGAAGTCCGCCCAGAATTCTACTCGGATGAAATAAACAAAATGTTGGCCATGAAAAAGAAGCTGACAGCCCGTTTGCAAAGTGTATTGGGACTGGGAGTAGATGTTCGCCTGGTAGAGCCAAGAAGCATAGAGCGCAGCGTCGGAAAAGCTAAAAGAGTAATCGACAACAGAAAACTTTAAATCGCTTTCGATCGAAGAAGAATCACCCGATTGTTCCATTCGGGAAGATTCTTCCCAATCATAAGTTGAAATAAATGGGAAACATAACGGTAATATCAACTTTTTATTTTCAGTTAATAAAATGGTAGCAAAACAACTTTCGATTTTCTTGGAAAATAAGTCTGGCCGTCTGACAGAAGTGACAGAAGTTCTGGCCAAAGAAGGAGTAAACTTGTCTGCCCTCTGTATTGCAGAAAATGCAGACTTCGGCATCTTACGTGGAATTGTCTCCGAACCGGACAAAGCATATAAAGCTTTAAAGGATAATCATTTCGCAGTAAATGTTACAGATGTAATAGGAATCAGTTGCCCCAATATCCCCGGGTCACTGGCCAAAGTATTACGCTATTTGTCCGATGAAGGAGTCTTTATCGAATATATGTATTCATTTGCCAATGGCAATACCGCCAATGTGATTATCCGGCCTAACGATATGGAAAATTGTATCCGCGTGCTGACAGAAAGAAAAGTCGACCTGTTGGCCGCAAACGACCTGTACCGCTTATAGAAAATAAAAGGGCATTTATCCTCAAAAATGCCCTTTCTATCGGGTTTTTGAAAAATTAATGCTGGTATCGTTGCTTTATTCGGCACTAACCTCTATCTTTGTGCATTATTTGAATAAAAGTAATGAAAAAGAACATATTAATAATTTTGCTGTCAGCTTTGCTACTGCCCTCATGCGGAGAATACAATAAATTATTGAAAAGTACTGATTATGAGTACAAGTATGAAGCTGCAAAGAATTACTTTGCCAAAGGGCAATATAACCGTGCTGCAACTTTGCTTAATGAGTTGATCGCCATTCTGAAAGGTACAGATAAAGCAGAAGAATCCCTGTATATGCTGGGAATGAGTTATTATAATCAGAAGGATTATCAGACTGCCGCACAAACGTTTATTCAGTACTACAACGTATATCCTCGTGGTATATATACAGAGTTGGCACGTTTCCATGCTGGAAAAGCTCTCTATCTTGACACTCCAGAACCCCGTTTGGATCAGTCTGGCACCTACACTGCCATACAGCAACTTCAGATGTTTATGGAGTATTTCCCGCAAAGTTCAAGAAAGGAAGAAGCCCAGAATATGATATTTGCCTTGCAAGACAAGCTGGTTATGAAGGAATATCTTTCAGCCAAGATGTATTACAATTTAGGCAATTATCTCGGAAATAACTATCTTTCATGCGTAATTACCGCACAAAATGCCCTTAAGGATTATCCTTATACCAACCTTCGTGAGGACTTGTCGATACTTATCTTACGTGCCAAATACGAAATGGCCATCAACAGTGTAGACGATAAAAAGCCCGAGCGCTATCGCGAAACGGTAGACGAGTATTATGCTTTCAAAAATGAGTTTCCCGAAAGCAAATATCTGAAAGATGCAGAACGCATTTTCCAAGAGTCAAGAAAAGTATTAGGTGAATAAAAAAACACCTATCAAATAATACAAAGAAATACGTGAATTTTAAATTAGATAAAAAGATTTATGGATTACAGAAAAACGAATGCTCCAACAACTACGGTAACCCGTGACATGATGGAATTGTGTGAGGATACCGGTAATGTGTATGAAACTGTTGCGATCATAGCCAAACGCGCTAATCAAATCAGCGTGGAGATCAAAAATGACCTCTCCAAGAAATTGGCCGAATTTGCTTCCTACAACGACAATTTGGAAGAAGTATTCGAAAACCGCGAGCAGATTGAGATTTCCCGTTATTACGAAAAATTGCCCAAACCGACCCTGATAGCTACACAGGAATACATTGAAGGCAAGATATATTATCGTAATCCGGCCAAAGAAAAAGAAAAATTACAATAATGATACAACGCATCCAATCCGTCTATTTATTGTTAGTGACTATCTTGCTTGTCGCAACAGCTTTTATGCCGATCGGACAATTTGTAGGAACGGATAATATTACAACTCATGTTTTCAATCCATTAGGCGTTACCATGGCCGACGGAACGTTCCAATCTACGTGGGGTTTGTTCGGCATCCTGATATTAAGTGCCGTTATTGCGTGTTGCAGCATTTTCCTTTATCGTAACCGCATGCTGCAGATACGCATGACCATATTTGGAAGCATCTTGTTAGTAGGCTTTTACATAGCCTTTTTGGTATTCATGTTTGTTCTGAAAGACGACCTTCAGGCAGGTTTCCACCTCAAGTGGGCCTTATGCCTGCCTGTAATATGCATTATACTGAATTACCTCTCATTCCGTGCTATTTATAGCGATGAGGTAATGGTCAGGGCAGCCGACAGGTTGAGATAAGGCATCTTTCTTATAATACATAAAAAGTCAGGCACGAATTTACTTTCTTGGTAATTCGTGCCTGACTTTTTTATTATTTCTTCAGATCGAACAGATAAGTAATTTTAGCAGTGATTACTCCATGAGCTGAGCGTGAAAAATAATCCTTTTTGGTGCTGTGATAAAAGTCGGATAATGCATAATAATACCGTCCTTCCACTAAGAAATTACCGGCTCCCGTACGTATTTCAAGCCCTGCACCGCCAGCAATACCATAGTCAAACTTGTTCTCTACCGGCATGTCATGTTGTTCTACGGTGATCCCTGAGTAGTTTCCCCAATTATCACTCATTGTATAACTGTCACTCAGAAAAAAACCTATCTGAGGACCAGCATGGATGAAGAACTGTACACCTCTCTGTTCTTTACCAAAAGCCAGATGAGCCAGAAATGGAATCTCCACATAATTCATCTTCCGTGTATATTGCAACTCAGGATAATCCTCATAAAACTCATCCCAACCATGTTGCGAGAAGTTTATTTCGATCTGGGCTCCACAAATCATCTTGAAATACCGTTCTGAAATGTATCGAGCTGTAATACCTCCGGTCATTCCAAGCAAGTTCTTCTGCCGCACGCTGGGTGAGAACGTTACACTATTCAGGTTGATGCCTCCATTTATTCCTAAAGCAAAATTATGACGTTGTTCGCCAACCTGTGCCTTGACAGGCACGACACATGCTCCCAGCAGGAAAGCCGTACCAATAATCGTTTTCAGTTTCATCACATTCAATCAAAATCAAGTTTCACCAACTCATAGTTCTTCGTAAAACGTACAAAGAACACTTTCTTATTCACAAATCCGCCCCAATTATTGACACGTTGAAATTTGAAGCCGGTCTGTATCGGCGTAAAATCCAGCCGCTGAATATTATTCTCCAGTTCGCTGCCATAACGAGACAGTCCTTTCAGGAAGAAATAGCCGGTATCGAAACCTAACATACCGTATTTCGGATAGCGCTCATCCATATCCTTTCCATACCAACGACGATAATTGCGTGTAAAGCTCTTGGCCGCAGGAAACAAATCGTTCGTATAGAAAGAAGAATAGAAATAAGTATCCAAATCAAAGAACGATTCCAGGTGATCTTTCGTATAGGTCTGCCATTCCGGATATCCGAACAAATGAATACTGAATTCCGGATTTTCCCGTACCAACAGCGTCATTTGCGGCAGACACTTGACCAAAACCAGATTGCTACCCGATGTCGGTATGAATATATTCTCGCGGTCGGCTTTCAACATACCCTTCAACGATTCTACGGAAGCATCCTCGGCAACCGTAGCCATCGGAATGGAACGGTTACGCAATTCATCCTTCATCCCTTTAATAAACTCTGCTTTATCTTTCGTTTGGCTGCTTGCCTCAATAAAGATTACATTCGCATTGGGGAATTGACGGACAAAATGATCGTAAACCTCTGAATATAAATAAGATTGAGGCGTATTAATCTGATAGATTGCCGAATTACGGAATACGGTATTATCCTTCGAAGTAAAAGGAATAACCAAACGAACATCATTCTTCTTCGCAAAATCCGCCAGCGGTTTAATCTGTTGTTGTTGCAGAGGACCGAAAACAATATCCATGTCTTTCATTTCACTTCTTGAAAGAATTTCGTTCAAGGCTCCCACATTTGCGCCCGAATTATAGGTATAAAGGTCAATGGAAGTTCCGCCACGCTTCAGGCTGTCCACTGCCATTAAAAAACCTTCGTAATACTCTACCATACGTGCCGATTCGCTACGCGATGCCGCATCAGGCAAGAAGGGGAGAATAACGGCTGCCTTAATGGTACTGATCCGTTCAGCCTTCTTCTTATTTTCATTAAACAGTTCACTGTCAGTAGGTACCGTTTGGGAATGTACGTTTCCTGCTTTCTGTTGCTGCGTAACGGAAGGGTAGGGAATGCACAGATAAGCACCTTTCTTTATTTTGCTTTTACCTTTCAGCTCCGGATTGGCATCAATCAGTTCCGCCTCCGTGATTCCATATTCACGACTGATGCTGTAAACAGTTTCCTTCCGTTTTACTCTGTGCATTTCCCGACAACGAGACTGTACTGCAGCCGGAATAACTTCGGAATTCTTAGTTTCCGCAAGTTGAGTAACAGCTTGATTATTTTCTGTAACGGTTGACTCACCCGGCATCGGAATTCGAATTACTTGACCGATACGGAAGTTTTCGGCACTCAGTCCCGGATTGGCATCGCATATAGCCTTGGCCGAAACGTTATATTTCACGGTCAGACGATACAACGTTTCGCCAGCCTCAATCGTATGATACGTTTCTTTCTGGCTGTTTGTCACACTTCGTGGAATCCGGAGTGTATGTCCGATGTATATTTTCTCGTCGCTGCCGGGATTCAGTTTTACAATGTCTGCCTGGCTGACACCGTACATGCTGGCAATCGAATAAAGACTCTGTCCTTTTTCAATAGTATGTAATATATAAGTCTGGTTTTCTTGCGCTTTCACTTTCACACCGCACATGCAGGCAAGCAAAAGCAGACAGACCATCCGGTTAATTGTTTTCATCTATTACTATTTTAAGTTTCGCAAATTATTTTTCCGTTCGGTAGTCATCGATTAATCAATTCGCTACTTGCGAAACCTTTGAAATATCAAATTATTGCCGCAAGTAATTCTCCATACGCCCCAAAGTTAATGCAAAGTTAAGAATATTATGCCATTCCGACCAAAAGAATGAGTTAAGAAATAATATTCCTCTTTTCAAAGCCGAAAAATAAATCATTTAAAATGATATTCGGATGGAAACGCTTATTTTTGCATGTAGTTTATTGCCGATTTAAATCAGAATGGTAACATGCAAGAAGAAAAAGAGTATATCAATGTATATGGTGCCCGAGTGCATAATCTGAAAAATATCGATGCGGAAATTCCCCGCAACAGCTTGACAGTTATTACCGGGCTTAGCGGAAGCGGTAAATCGTCGTTGGCGTTCGATACGATCTTTGCTGAGGGACAACGTCGCTATATCGAAACATTTTCAGCTTATGCACGCAATTTTTTAGGCAATTTGGAAAGACCAGACGTGGACAAAATTACCGGATTAAGCCCAGTCATCTCTATCGAGCAGAAAACCACCAACAAGAATCCTCGTTCTACCGTAGGCACTACTACCGAAATCTACGATTACCTGCGACTATTGTACGCTCGTGCCGGCATAGCATACTCCTACTTGTCGGGAGAAAAAATGGTGAAATATACCGAAGAACAGATTCTGGACCTGATATTGAAAGACTATAAAGGAAAGAAAATATACATTCTTTCTCCGTTGATTCGCAATCGGAAGGGACATTATAAAGAACTGTTCGAGCAGATTCGGAAAAAAGGGTATCTGTACGTAAGGGTGGACCAAAAAATCTGTGAGGCTCTTCCCGGCATGAAGTTGGACCGGTATAAGAATCATGACATAGAAGTAGTCATAGATAAACTGATAGTTTCAGAAAAGGATGATAATCGTTTGAAAAACAGTGTAGCTACTGCTATGAAACAAGGCGATGGACTGATCATGATCCTGGATGCTGAAAACGAAAGTGTCCGTCACTACAGCAAGCGCCTCATGTGTCCCGTCACGGGGCTCTCATACCGCGACCCCGCACCGCATAATTTTTCTTTCAACTCGCCTCAGGGTGCTTGTCCCAAATGTAAGGGGTTGGGCGTTGTCAATCAGATAGATATTGACAAAGTGATACCCAATCGCGAACTTTCCATCTACGAAGGAGCCATAGCTCCCATCGGGAAATACAAGAACAGCATGATATTCTGGCAGATAGACGCCCTGCTGGAAAAATACGAGGCTACCCTAAAGACTCCGGCTAAAGATTTGCCCGAAGAGGCCATCGAAGAGATTCTGTATGGAGCCGACGAACGCATAAAAATCAAAAGTTCATTGATTGGTACCTCTTCCGATTACTTTGTGACTTTCGAAGGAGTTGTAAAATACATCCAGATGCTACAGGAAAAAGATTCCTCTGCTACTGCCCAGAAGTGGGCCGAACAGTTTGCCAAAACAACAGTCTGCCCCGAATGCCACGGAGCCAAACTGAACAAAGAGGCACTCTCGTTCCGCATCCACGACAAGAATATCTACGAACTGTCCAGCATGGACATCAAGGACCTGTACGAATGGCTTCAGAAGGTAGATGAACACCTTGACAACAAACAGCGACAGATTGCCGCAGAAATCCTGAAGGAGATTCGGACACGGCTCAAATTCCTCTTGGATGTAGGCCTCGATTATCTGTCTCTGAACCGTAGTGCCGTCAGTCTGTCCGGCGGTGAAAGCCAGCGCATAAGACTGGCCACTCAAATTGGATCACAGTTGGTCAATGTCCTCTATATCTTGGACGAACCCAGTATCGGACTGCATCAGCGCGACAACCAACGCCTGATACATTCATTAAAGGAACTGCGCGATTTGGGCAACACGGTTATCGTCGTCGAACACGACAAAGACATGATGCTGGCTGCCGATTACGTAATCGACATGGGACCTAAAGCCGGACGTCTGGGAGGCGAAGTTGTTTTTGCAGGTACTCCTCAGGAGATGTTGCGCACCCACACCCTGACGTCGCGCTACCTCAACGGCGAATGTGCCATCGAAATCCCTGCACAACGGCGCAAAGGCAACGGACATAGCATCTGGTTGCGTGGTGCCAAGGGCAATAACCTGAAAAACATTGATGTAGAATTTCCCTTGGGCAAACTGATCTGCGTGACCGGCGTGTCAGGAAGCGGCAAATCGACCCTGATCAACGAGACACTGCAACCCATCCTGTCGCAGAAGTTCTACCGTTCTCTGCAAGATCCGCTGCCTTACGATAGCATCGAAGGTCTGGAATATATCGACAAGGTCGTCAATGTAGATCAGTCTCCATTGGGACGTACTCCGCGGTCTAATCCCGCCACATACACCGGTGTTTTTTCCGACATCCGCAACCTGTTTGTTGGTCTGCCCGAAGCCAAGATCCGCGGGTACAAACCCGGTCGCTTTTCGTTCAATGTCAGTGGAGGACGCTGCGAAGCCTGTCAGGGTAACGGATATAAGACCATTGAAATGAATTTCCTGCCGGACGTATATGTCCCCTGCGAGGTATGCCACGGAAAACGGTACAATCGGGAGACGCTCGAAGTTCGTTTCAAAGGAAAATCCATTGCCGACGTACTGGACATGACCATCAACCGTGCGGTAGAATTCTTCGAAAATGTTCCGCAAATACTGAACAAAATAAAAGTGATACAGGAAGTCGGCTTGGGTTACATCAAGTTAGGTCAGTCGTCCACAACTCTGTCCGGCGGCGAAAGCCAGCGTGTCAAGCTGGCAACTGAACTGTCCAAACGCGATACGGGTAAGACCTTGTACATATTGGACGAACCGACAACCGGCCTGCATTTCGAAGATATCCGTGTGTTGATGAACGTACTGAACAGACTGGTCGATAAGGGAAACACGGTTATCGTCATCGAGCACAACCTGGATGTCATCAAGATGGCCGACTACATCATCGACATGGGGCCCGAAGGAGGAAAGGGTGGAGGTGAAGTCCTGTCCTGTGGCACTCCCGAGGAAGTGGCCGACAGTTCCAAAGGATTCACCCCCCGATTCCTGAAAGAAGAATTAAAAGCGGCAAAGACCCAGAAAAAAGATTCTCTGCCGGATGGATATTCATTAGAAGCTAAAAGTCAGTAGAAAGTTTGTCAAATTAGGAAACCGATTTCCTTTATGCACGGATTACACGGAATTTCGCAAATGATTATTCTTCTTTCTCTGTGTTTTTCCGCGTAATCCGTACCTAAAAATAACAAGATATCAGTCACTTTTAGTTTTTTCACACCCTTAGAAAGATATTAAAAACCGAAACTTAAATTAAGAAAGAGGATAAAGAAAATGAAGATCAATAAGACCAATGCCGCAAGGCTGTTAGACAAAGCTAAAATTGCCTACGAATTAATTCCCTACGAGGTCGATGAAGAAGACCTCAGCGCCGTTCATGTAGCTGCCAGCTTAGGCGAAGACATCAACTGCGTGTTCAAGACTCTGGTGCTCCATGGCGACAAGTCCGGCTACTTTGTATGCGTCATTCCCGGTGAAAACGAAGTCGATCTGAAACTGGCAGCCAAGGTATCGGGCAATAAGAAGTGCGACCTGATTCCGGTCAAGGAACTGCTTCCGCTGACAGGCTACATACGGGGAGGTTGTTCTCCCATCGGCATGAAGAAGCAGTTCCCTACCTACATCCACGAAACGTGCCTGCAGTATCCATACATTTATGTCAGTGCGGGAGTTCGTGGTCTGCAGCTGAAGTTGGCGCCACAGGACCTCATCAGGGAAGTTCGAGCAGAAGTATGTGCGCTGTTCTGATATTCATGTGAAAGGAAAAAGGAACATGAGCATCTAACTTCTGCTGGTCCTTCTGACAATTTGTTTTTACCAAGGGTATGCAAGTCATATAAATCTTGCATACCCTTTCTATTTTTCAGCCTATTTTAGTGCATTATCCCGTAAAAAGTATATATTTGCAACTATTATTAATTAAAAAGCCTATTTAGTCACTATTAAAAAATTAATTCTATGTTCAACAAACATCCTAAGGGTCTGATTCCTGCGGCACTGTCTAACATGGGTGAGCGTTTCGGCTACTACATCATGAATGCCGTATTAGTATTATTCCTTTGCTCCAAATTCGGTATCAGCGAAGAAAAAAGTACATTGATTTACTCGTTCTTTTATGCCGGCATTTACCTCTTAAGCCTCATTGGCGGTTATATAGCCGACAAAAAGCAAAATTATAAAGGTACCATCATGGCCGGTCTTGTTATCATGGCAATCGGCTACATCGTTCTTTCCTTCCCCATTACGGCCAATTCGGGAAACACCACCTGGCTACTCGCACTGACCTGTGCTGCCCTGTTCCTCATCGCATTTGGTAACGGTCTGTTCAAAGGCAACCTTCAAGCCATCGTAGGTCAGATGTACGACGACCTGGAAGCAGAAGCCGCCAAAAAAGGCGAGAAGGAACTGAAGATAGCCAAGAGCAAGCGCGATTCCGGCTTCCAGATCTTCTACGTATTCATCAACATTGGCGGCCTTGTTGCTCCGTTCGTCGCTCCGCTTCTGCGCAGCTGGTGGTTGAATGCACACAACATGGTCTATAACGCAAGCCTTCCTGCCCTGTGCCACGAATACATCGAAAGGGCAGAGCAGATGTCGGCCGAAGCATTGGGTAACCTCAACCAGCTGATGGCACAATGTGTAGGCGATACAGCCAATATGGCCGATTCTTGCGCCCAGTATCTTCAGATTTTCAATGAAGGTATCCATTATTCCTTCCTTGCATCGGTAGCAGCCATGTTCATTTCACTGATTATCTTCCTCGTAACCAAGAAACAATTCCCCAACCCGGGAAAGAAAGAGGCCGTTGCTGCCGTTCAATATTCCGAAGAAGAAAAAATGGCGATGGCAAAAGAAATCAAACAGCGCCTGTACGCCCTGTTTGCTGTGCTTGGAGTCGTTATCTTCTTCTGGTTCTCGTTCCATCAAAACGGAACATCCCTCTCACTCTTTGCGCGCGACTTTGTTAATACCACTACCATCGCCCCCGAAATATGGCAGGCTGTCAATCCGTTCTTTGTCATCACGCTGACTCCCATCATCATGATGATTTTCGGCTCCATGGCTCGCAGAGGGAAAGAAATTTCAACTCCCCGCAAGATCGCTATCGGTATGCTGATTGCAGGACTTGCCTACCTGTTCCTTTCCGTATATTCCTTCTCGCAAGGTTATCCGTCTGCAACCGAATTCCGCGAACTTCCCATCGACCAGCAGGTGAAAGCCGGAGCATGGGTACTGATCGTTCTCTATTTCCTTCTTACCGTTGCCGAACTTTTCATCTCGCCGCTCGGACTCTCGTTTGTGTCCAAAGTTGCTCCCAAGCATCTTCTCGGCCTCTGCCAGGGACTCTGGTTAGGTGCTACGGCTGTCGGCAACCTCTTGTTGTGGATAGGCCCGCTTATGTACAATTCTATCCCCATCGGCTACTGCTGGGCTATTTTCCTGATTGTTTGCCTTATCTCCATGGGAGTCATGCTCGCCATGGTGAAGTGGCTCGAACGAGTAGCCAAGTAGCAACACCGATCCCGACATAATAAGAAGGCAGCCTGATTTTTGTAATCCGGCTGCCTTTTTCTATTTTCCAGTTGTCCACTTTTATTTCTTGTCAACTTCGCTCTGAACACACACACGCTGCGCTGTATTATTTCCCAGTTAAGAAAAAACATTTGCTTAACTGGAGAAATATTTTTCCCTAACTGGAGAAAATACATTATCCTTGTTTCCTATGTAGCTTATCTACACTTGTAAATACTTATGCTTATCAACCAATCGGTTTATGTACTTCTATCCCAATGCTTCCCAAACCTACACTCGGTGTCTTTCATTACTTGCTGAACTGTTAATGTAGTGTAATATATAGTATTATGCAATACAAGGTACCTATATAATACATATATTTGTGCTATACAAAACAATTAATCAATGAATGTAGATAACGTAAAATCGCAAATGCGGAAGGGAATGCTGGAATACTGCATCATGCTTCTGTTGCATAAAGAACCGGCTTACGCTTCAGACATCATATCGAAACTGAAAGAAGCCCGGTTGATAGTAGTGGAGGGAACCCTGTATCCACTGCTGACCCGCCTGAAAAACGACGGCCTGCTTAGTTACGAATGGGTCGAATCGACGCAAGGACCACCGCGTAAATATTACCGGCTGACCGAAATGGGAGAGGTTTTTCTTGGTGAACTGGAAGTGTCGTGGCGGGAGTTGAACGAAACCGTCAATCATATAGCCAACCGATAAGCCCGTTCATCAGCTCTTTTATTCCAGTTTATGCAGGACTATTCAACAAACAATAAACGAATTAACAAAATAACCCCAAGAACACAATGAAAAAGACTTTAACTGTAAATTTAGGAGGGACCGTGTTCAATATAGACGAAGACGCCTATCGACTTCTTGACAACTATCTCAATAATCTGAAGCTGCATTTCCGTAAACACTCCAGTGCCGACGAAATAGTGAACGACATCGAGCAACGCATTTCCGAACTGTTTGCCGAAAAGTTGCAGACCGGTGCCCAGGTCATCACCATAACCGATGTCGAAGAAGTCATAGCACGCATGGGAAAGCCGGAAGATATGGATACGGACACCGAACCGTCTTCGGACGAAGATGTGAAGACAACCGCACATCGCCGCTTCTACCGAAATCCGGACGACAAGATGCTGGGAGGCGTCATCAGTGGCGCAGCAGCCTATTTCGGCCTCAATGTCACCCCGCTTCGTCTGGCCATGGTCATATTACTGATTTTCTCTTTTAAAATATTGATACCGCTCTACATCATTTGTTGGATTATTGTTCCCGAAGCCCGGACTGCCGCCGAAAAGCTGAATATGCGTGGTGAGGCTGTCACAGTAGAAAACATCGGAAAAACCGTTACCGACGGATTCGAGAAAGTAGGCAACGGGGTAAACGAATACATCCGGTCGGACAAGCCTCGTTCCTTTCTTTCGTCGTTAGGCAATGCCATAGTCACCGTTGTCGGATGGTTATTGAAAATAGGGCTAATTGCTATTGCCGTTATCTGTAGCCCCATACTCTTTATCTTTGCCGTCATCTTTGTTGCGCTGCTTTTCATGGCTATCGTTGTCGGCATTGGTGGAGGAGCAGCATTGCTGTCCCTGTTTCCCAGCACCGACATCATATTGCCGCTCTCACCGATATCGACCATTGTCATGTACATCGCAGGTACCCTGATGCTGGGTATTCCTCTGCTGGGCATTGTTTACGGTGTATTCCGTTCCATGCTCAAGTGGCAAGCCATGGCTACGGGGCTCAAATGGACGCTGCTGATTCTTTGGGTAGTCAGCACTGCCATATTCGCCATCAGCTTCACAATGAACGGGTTCGATCTTCCCGACCTGCTGCTTCACGCATAGTCTCAACTTTGCGAAGCTTTCGTGTGCCAAGGTTGCCTGTATGTTTTTGGATAAAAGGAAATCTGTATAACTCCGATAAGTCCGCCAAAACAGACAGGCAACTTTGGCACTATGCTACATAAACAAGAGTACAGACACAATAATCTTCCGTAATGAAAATCAAGTGTAGTATCATGTGTTCCGGATTTTACTGGGAATGAAAGTGTTTTTTGTTTTACGCCACTATAAATTTGATTTTCTAAACAATATCTTTAATTTTGCTTTGTTAATCTGATAAACATTTACTGCACCCCTTTACCAAAGAGAGAGCACGCAAAGTTTTAGGCTTAAGGGTAGAGGAGCGTTCAGTATTCATATAAACAGAGAAACGCGATGAAATAATATTTATTTCCATTTTAATTCCAAATTCAGTATGAAGATAAGATTCAGATCGATAACAATTTATTTGCTTACGGGAATAGTGTTGGCTGTAATGGTTGGCTATATGCGTACTTCATATAGACACGGAACATATCAGTTGAAAGCAGGAGAAATCTTGACGGAAGCTTTGCAGCAGGAGATGCTTTCGCGTGATACGGCCAACCTTTTGTTCAGCAGCAACCTCACGGAATCTTTGAATGAAGAATTACCCGATACGGTACGAGGAAGAATACGTTCCATCCATGGCTTACAATCTTACGTTGTCCCTCGAACAAAATACTATCATAATATTAGTGCAAGTAAATTTGTCCGCGACATACATTCTTATTTAATTTTAGAATCGGTGTTAAAAGCTGATTCGTTATATAATAGTTGGTCTCGATTGTTATCCGATTCGTCGGTTTGCAATCATAATATTGGTTTGCGACTGAAGCAACCTTTATCTGGAACTACCAGTTATGTTCCGGATTCTATTACGGTAGCGCGTTACGACAGCCTGTGTACTCGGTATATAGGAAGCTATTGTGAAACGGAAATAACGGCTTTTTCCGATATTTCTTGGTACGATTTGTTGGAATGGACAGATTGGGGATTAATATTCTTGGCAGGAGGGGGAGTGCCATGCCTTTGTTTATTCCTTGTCCGTCTGAGAAAGTTATATAAATCTTTAACTTCCCTCCGAAAGGCAAATACGCAGATTCAGGAAGAGGGCGTAAAACCCCGAACACGAAGTGGAAACAATCGACTTTACAATTTGGGTATAAAAGTCTATTTCGACGCTGAACAAAACGTACTTTGTAATGAGAATAACAAGACGATTGCTACCCTGTCTGCAACCATGTCTAATTTGTTAGAATGTTTTCTTAAATCTCCTCATCACACTTTGTCTAAACATGATATTTATCTGGCTATCGGAAAAGAGCTTGAAACCTACTCTTTGGATAGTTTTTATAAGATGATAGGACGCCTTCGGGATAAACTCGAAAGCGTGTCGGGTGCTACTATATCTAATGATAGAAATGGCTCTTATCAGCTTATCCTGCCTTCTTCGATAGACCAAACAGAAAAAATGAGTCATTCGGATGAAAACGCCAACTGACATCAACTGACATTTTCAATTTTTAATATTTTGATAAACAGTCGTTTATGATTAATGTCAGTTGATGTCAGTCGAAATAATAGTTATTTCGATTGTATTTTTTTAATTTTATCGGCAAATTGAAATTCAGACAATCTGAACTTGGGAAAGCTATACAATAAATTTTTTATTGGATAGAGTCTGAATGAATAATAACATAGCATCATCTCTCGTTAAAAGCATGTGGCAATGCCGATATTTTTGACTTGAATGATTTTTATGAGCTCATCTTTAGTTGAGAAGAAACTGTCTGATTCCTTCCATTTTATTCGTATTTATCGAGTATTTTTCGATTTGGTGAGGATCTTTGAGGTTTGGTGAGGGCATGATGAGGTTTGGTGAGCAGGTCTATGGAAGAAACGAATAGTGATCTAATTTTATAAACGGTCATTTTTATAATGTTGGATTTCAATGACTTATATATCTGTTAGAAATGGTGAGTTGTAATTTTGCATATTGGCATTATTATTCTGTATTTTTGAGAGATAACAATGAAATGAGTTATACTTTTCTACATGTTTACTCAACTTTGACTTCGTCGATTTTCAATTCGTAAGTTCAAGTTACAGTTGACAAGTAACAAGTTGACAAGGCATTTGTAGAAAGCCGTTTCTGGTGATACTTTATTAAACAGGGCATTCCAGCCCTTGTTGCCTTGTTGACTGAAGACTTGTCAACTACTAAGTTGATCACCTGCGAAACTTAATTCGAATGGAAAGATGAATATGAAAAATGATGTCGGGGATATGATGCTGGAGAAATTGGGGACGATGGCACAAAGTAAGAGTGGTAACTATTGTCGTACGAATGAAGACTATACGGAAATCTGTAGCTACCATGATAAAAGAGTAATCTGTCCTTGTAGATATTGAATTTAGTATTTTATAACACTACTGTCTCGTAAAAGAGGATAATTAGTTCTTTGAAATTATTGAAATATAGTCAATTACACGGTTTTTTGAAATGAAACGGACTTGATTTTGCAACTGTGCAGTCTAATACAAATGGCTGCTATGGTCCAAGACAAATACGTATTCTCTCAATTAACCGCTTTTCTGAATAGGACCCAGTTCAACAACTATGTTCGCAAGTATGATGGCAACCGATATGTGAAACATTTCAGTTGCTGGAATCAGATGCTCGCGATGATGTTTGGACAACTGAGTAACCGTGAGAGCCTGCGAGACTTAATCGTTGCTTTCGAAGCGCATAGGGCCAAGCAATATCATCTTGGGTTAGGTCGTGAACCGATAGCCAAGACAACTCTTGCGACAGCCAACCAGAACCGTGATTACAGAATTTTTAAGGAATATGAAGTTGAAACCCTCAACCTATGAAGTTTTGCAAATTCTCAGCATATCATTGACTGACAAAACCCACTTGCGTAACCTGTTCGACAAGACCAATTTCAATGATGTCAAAGATCTAAATGATCCCCGGATTCCGGGGCTATTTGATTAATTGTTTAACTCGTCCCATTTTAACAGGACACTAATGAATAGAATATGTGTATGAAACGGTTATTTTCAGTTCTTTTATTGTGTATATTTATTTCATCTTGTCTCTCAAAAAGAGATTCATCTCATTCAGATGAAGCTACGGTTGATACAGATAGTAGCAGGGTGGCTTCTGTAGAAAAACTTAATTCACCGGATACAGTCCTTATATTGATGGAGGAGTATCCTGTGGAAATGGATATATATGATGATGTGTTATATGTTGTTATGGCAAAAGCAGATACTTGTATTCATTCATTTAATAAACGGACTGGCAAGTTGTTAAAACGGATAGGGACGGTAGGGAATGGTCCGGAAGATGTTCTTTCTCCTGAATTTGTGCGTAATAATTATGAGAATAGGGCAATACAGAAAGGAATTGAAATGTACGATATGAATAAGAGAAACAGATTCATAGCATATTCTGATTCGTTGGGTTCTTTTACAAAATTGCCTGAAGATTATTTAGGATGGGGAAGTCTGAATTTAAATCAGAAGTACATGGTGGGAAAACATATTGGAGAGAAAAATTCTTTGTTTCAAATCTGTGATTTACGCACAAGGCGAATAACCAATGTGCCTGTGTATCCAGAACCTTCATCAGCTTTAACAGACAAAATGCAAGATAATTTATGGTTAATGTATAGTGCAAATGTCTTATGTAATTTGAATTTGCATAAAATATTTGTTTCAATGTATTATTTTGATATGATTCAAGTATATAACTTGCAAGGTAAATTACAAAATGTTATTTGTTTAGGGAAAGACGGTGATAATAATGAGAAGCTGTTTCATAAACTATTAAATCGAAAAAATTATGTGGGTTATATTCAATGCTATGCAACTTCTGATTATGCTTATTTTCGTCGTAGTCTGAAAGATGGTGAAACAGGTGATGCAATGAATAATCAAATTGTACAAGTGGATTGGAATGGAATGGTGACTCATGTTTGGGAAGTGGAGCAGGCAATGACTTCTGGCTTTTGTATAGATCAAGATAGATATCTGTATTGTATAAAAAGAGGGGAGTTACAAAATGAAGAAGCTTTCTTGATTTTACGGTATGCTTTAAGCTAAATTCAGAAGGTGAAGCATGAAACGAATTTTTATCACCGAATATGAAATAATTTAAATGTGATTAACCTATGAGAAGAATCTTTTTTCTACTTATTTTACTCAAGTTTCGCAAGTGCGAATTGAAAATCGACGAAGTCAAACTTGTAGGAGTTAAAGGAGTTAGAAGAAGTTATCGCCCACTAAGGTTGGCTTCGGTGTTAAAAGTCAATAGACCTGTTACGGCCAATTTTCCCTTTTGCAAGATTATCGGCTTTAACTTCTAACAGAGCAAAGCGGAGTGATAACTTCTATAACTTCTTAACTTCCAGAAAAGTAGTACATGCGTAACTTAAATAATATATGAAAATGAATTTAGAACTTTTATTTATAGGAATCTGTATCTTTCGGCACCCTATAATGTGTGGAAGACAAATTCAATCAGTATGAGTTTATATTGATGTAGCGTTTGCTTTTAAAACAAAAATTCTATGAAATTGATACTATTATCTCTAAATTTGGTATTGTTGTTTGCTTCCTGTTCAAATGGCCGGATGGATGTAAAAGAAATACCCTTGACCTTTGAAACATTGCGAGTGGATAGTCTGTTAATCGGAAAATCGTATGGAATGCTTTTGAAAGGTTCCGATTTGCTGATTGCCGACAACAAGGACGACTCCTTGTTTCATTGGTTGATCAGGTCAATCTACCGAAGAGGCCGGTTTGTCCGCTTTTTGCGGAAGCGTGATTAGGGTATATGATTGGGAAGGAGTTTTGCAGAAAGTATATACGAGTAATACGGATATGACTACTTTCTGCGTATCTCCCGATGACCGTACAATTTATGCAGTGGGTTTGGTGGAGGATTATGAGTTATTGAAGGCTGAGTTGGAATGAAACTTTATATTGTTAAAATGATATTTGCTATGAACCATTTTTAAACTGAATTTTATGAAACATGTGTTAGGTTATTTGCTATTACTTATACTGTGTGTTTCCTGTTCAACAGGAGCAACAACAGATAAGTATCAGGGAAAACGAAAGAATATAGTCGATGTGAATTCCAAAGTAAAAGAGATTCGGGTGGACGACGTTCTGATAGGTTCGTATGCTCGTCTTTTTGTAATGGGTGATTATTTGATAATAGGGGATTATAAATCGTCTGACTACTTGATACGCATTTTTGATAAACACACCTTCCGCTATCTGACGAGTGTTGCACATATAGGCCAAGGGCCGGAAGAAATTACGGTTATGGGACATATTGGCATTGATGAAAAAAATGGGACATTCTATGTTACGGATCATGGTAAGATGAAAATCTTTGCTTATGAACTCGACAGCGTTCTGTCCCATTCCAATTATCAACCGAAGGTAAAGGCCGAAATCAATATGGAGCAATTTCCCGACCGTTACTATTATATGAGTGATACCTTGTCATTGGCTTTGACTATTGTTCCGGGCCGTTCTTCTTTTGAACAATATGTAACCCGTTGGAATATGGCAGACGGTATCTTTAAGCGGATGCCTTATGAACATCCGGACATTGAACGGAAACGCATTTGTATGGCTGTATCTCCAGAATTGAATGAATATGTGGAATGTTATCTTTATCACGATTTGATGACAATTTGCGATCTGGAAGGAAATTTGAAATTCAATGTCTATGGACCGGCCTGGAACAGCAAGATGTCCAACAAAGTGCGTTATTATGCAAATGTTGTGTTTTGCCGTGACAAAATAATTGCTTCCTACTCGGGAAACGATAATTTTTCTGATGATGCGACCCCTACCATCCTTTTGGTTTTCAGTAAGGACGGTGATTATTTGAAGACGTTGGATGTGGGGCGTAAAATCATGGATTTTTGTTATGACAAAGATAACAACCGTCTGATAATGTGCTTAAACGATGAATATCAATTCGCTTATCTGGATTTGAATGAGTTCTTCTGATACCATTTTAATTTTCATGATTTGTGGATATGGCTATACGACGGAAGGATACTGAAAAAATATGGAAGAATTAATAACGGATGAGAATTGAATCATTTTCTATAAAAATCATTTAATATTATAAGTCGCTATGAACAAATTAAGCATGTTAGCATATGTATTTATTGTTTTTTGTTTTGCATCCTGTTCTCCAAAACATAATAAAAGTTCGGAAACCAATCATTCTGACTTAGAAGGACTACAGATCAAAAAGCATATATTGCCCGAGGCCGATATCTTGAATTTGAAGTCATATTATTTATCTGATTACTACCAAGATACTACAGAATGGTTATATGGCTATAATTTTAAGTTACATGCACTGGATCGTTTCAATTTACGGAATGGGAAAGCTACTCAGTTATCCTTTTACACAGAAGGACACTCAGCTGTCATCAGTCCTATTACAGGCTTAATGGTTTGTTCCCCCGACTCTATTTGGGTAGTGGATGCTACTCAAAGTGCTCTATTGCTGAATGGTAATGGCGAATTGTTGAGAAAGGTAAAACTCTTATCAAACTTACCTTCAGGTCAGTCTGTGATGGTGGAACGTAATTATGCGATTTCTACAACGGATTTGTACTACGACAAGATTCGTCATTCTTTACTCTTTGGCATAAGAAACGCATCCACGCATCCTGTATCATTTGGGGTACGTGAAGTCTTTCTGTTTGACTCAATTCCTCCTGTGACCTATGCCCTTCAGTCATCGGTAGAGATACCAGACATAGGAGATGGTGATTATGCCAATATGAATCGTCCGAACATAACCTTTACATCTGATAAAATCTTGTATAATTATCCTGTAGAATCTCATGTGTATGTTATGGATCG
>ENA-ORSS01000808-ORSS01000808.1-human-gut-metagenome-genome-assembly--contig:-NODE-808-length-36057-cov-4.495611_pt1 | contig 36057 bp, 47 predicted proteins | sample MGYA00241899_ERZ509162 | MGnify/ENA primary metagenome ERZ509162 (study PRJEB26280, sample SAMEA2338641) | human gut metagenome | biome: human gut; feature: human-associated habitat; material: faeces... | reverse complement strand
TTCCTAAATAAGCACCCATGGATCCGACCTCTCCATAACCAAACGGAGATCCGAATGCGGTTACGAAGGTAAAATTCGGATACCACTGCATATTTGCGAATGCGGAGAAATCAATGATCTTTAATGCGTCCATACCTGCCACGTTACCGATCACGGTAAGGATTGCTGCAAGTGCATAGCCGAATACAATACCGATAATGAACGGAATCATCTTAAGCATTTTCTTACCATATACAGAGCAGATCATGGTAACGAATAAGGTTACCAGTCCGCAAAGCAGACAAAGGTAAGGAGAAGCAGCCTGTGCACCGTCTGCAGTAAATACCTTGCCGGTTGTCAGGTCACCAACTGCATTTCCTGCAAGGGAAAGTCCGATGATGGCAACGGTAGGTCCGATTACAACGGCAGGCATCAGCTTGTTGATCCACTTAACGCCGACAGCCTTAACCACAATAGCAAGTACAACATAAACAAGGCCTGCAAAAGCTGCACCGATAATCAATCCGAAGTATCCTAAGGACATGGATACACCACCTGCAAAAGCAGAGAACATGGATCCGATGAAAGCAAAGGAAGATCCAAGGAATACAGGGCTCTTAAACCTGGTAAACAACAGATAAATAATGGTTCCGACACCGGCACCGAACAATGCTGCGGAAGCGGACATATCGTTTCCGATAATTGCAGGAACAGCGATGGTTGCTGCAAGAATTGCCAGTACCTGCTGCAGGGCAAAAATCAGTGTTTTGCCAAACGGCGGTCTGTCTTCTACGTTGTAGATCATTTTCATAGTTTTCCTCCATCTCGCACGCACGGTGCGCATTTGTATATTTATATTTTTCCTTTAGCATTATGGCATCATACCTTTAAAAAGTAAAGTATTTTTCAAAAACGTTCCATAATTCAAAAATAGATACAAAAACAGAATTTCCTATGGTATAATTATCTCAGCAAACGATGAAGAGGCATTTTCATTATCCAAAAAGGAAATGTTTCTAAATATTCTAGGAAAAGAGAGGGATTTGAAATGTCAGATATGTCAAACGTATTTATACTGGATCACCCGTTAATTCAGCATAAAATTTCCCGTCTGCGTGACGAGAACACCGGAACCAATGAGTTCCGTAAATTAATCGAAGAAATTGCTATGCTCATGGGCTATGAAGCACTCCGTGATCTTCCGATGGAGGATGTTGAGATCAAGACTCCGATTGAAACCTGTAAGACTCCGATGATTGCCGGCAAGAAAATGGCGATCGTTCCGATTCTCCGTGCAGGACTTGGTATGGTAGGAGGTATTCTTGCCTTAGTTCCCTCTGCCAAGGTTGGACACATCGGCTTATACCGTGATCCCGAAACTCACGAGCCCCACGAATATTACTGCAAGCTTCCTGAACCCATTGACCAGAGAACCATCGTTGTCCTGGATCCGATGCTTGCAACCGGCGGTTCCGGCTCTGAAGCAGTTGATTTCATCAAGCAGCATGGCGGTAAGAACATAAAATTCATGTGTATCATTGCTGCTCCGGAAGGCCTGGAGAGACTTCGCAAGGATCATCCGGATATCCAGATTTATGTCGGACACCTTGACCGTTGTCTCAATGACCACGCTTACATCTGTCCCGGTCTCGGTGATGCCGGCGACCGTATCTTCGGAACGAAGTAAACAACGGAATAAAATAGGAATACCTTAAGAATAAGATATAAAATCAGATAATCAGCCCGGTAAGTAAATGTAAATTGCTTACCGGGCTGCTCTTACTTTATTTTATTGACCGCTTACTTTGTACTCCATGGAACTTCAGATAACCTTAAGCAGCTCATCCGGCATAATCAGATGCTCCGTATCCATACCCTTTTTATCCGGGTCATAAACAATTCTTCGCGGATCCCTTCCATAGGGGTGTGCCCTGCATGTTCCTCCATAATAAACATAGGGGTCATCGTTCTGCACCTGTCCGTTGCGGATCTCCCATACCGCCTGGCGCTGGGCTTCACAAAGAGAGGCATCCTCCAATCCATGGCTGTGTCCGCACAGAATATAGTCAAAATAAGGACGAAGCTTCTGAATCCTGTCTAAGGACTGCAGCATCACATTCATTTCGCAGCATTCCGGAAGCTGCATCCAGGTCTGTTCAATCACTGTATCTCCGCTAAAGAGAATCCGATCCTTTCGGTCAAGCAATACGATACTTCCCGGCGTATGTCCCGGGGTTTCATATATCTCCAGTTCAATTCCTCCAAGATCAATCACTGTGCCTTCCAAAATCGGTTCAAATTCAGCAGGTTTCCGTCCGCTTTCCTTCATCATCTGTACAAATCCGTCCGCTTTAAAATATGCATTGGCAATTCCGATATCCGCAGGATGAATATAAGCCTTGTCGAAGTAAAGATTTCCATAGGTATGATCAAAATGTCCATGGGTATTTACCAGCATGAGCGGAAGATCCGTAAGGGTCTTTACTGCTTCCTTTAAATCCTCCTGTCCATACATGGTATCAATCACAAGAGCCTTATCGGTTCCTGTAACCAGATAGCCGGTACCGTCATCGTGATCGTTTAACAGCCAGATATGGTCGTTGATTCTCTGTATTTTAAGTCGTTTGAATAATCTATTCGGGTTCTGCATGTGTATACTCCTGTCTGTGCATTTTCTGCATTGGACTCATTGCCGTCAGTTACCAGCTGTGCTGCCTCAATTCTCACAGATCCTCCTCTGTGTAAAAAGTTCCTGTCATGGCCGCGTTAATCTCTGAAATTTCACGGATTCCATTAATATAATCCGCATAAATATCCCAAAGATCCATATCGCAGTCATTCAGTCCATCATCATCCGGAAGCCACTGTTTAATTAAGGCAATCCGTTCCTGCTTCGTGGTATCCGCAATTAAATTACTCTTCATCATTCCTTCCTCCCAAGGTATATCAAAATGAAGCATTTTTCCAAATCAATGTATCAGATCATTTCATACTGCATCCACTCATATTTGAGTCTGCTTCCTTCGCAGATCTCTGCAGGGAGCAGCGCACGTGCCACGAGTTTCAAATCCTCTGATTCGATATCGGTACGCTTCAGGTTGGCGTAATCACCATCAATGCTTACCACTTCATAATAAAATGTTTCCATCGCTTTTCTGGGTTCCTTCCTCATTCCTTATTTCCCCGGAATGTCACCGGTATCTTTCCTGAATTTCTTCCTTTTCTCTTCACTTTGGCCGGTATCATCCTGTTTACTCTGCACAAAGCTCTTCTGCCAGCTTCTGAATCTGTGGCAGATCGTTCTCCTTCATGGCAGAACGGATCGTAACCGTCGTCTCGCCGACGATATTTGACTTTTTCTCCACATTCGCGGTCAGCTCGGGGGAGTATTCCTCCAGATCGCTGCCCAGGCGGGTGTAGCTGGCGTCGCCGCTGCCAAAGGCGGCGTTCAGGTAGTGGGCCATGTATTTGCGTTCCAGTTTCATGCTTCCAACTCCTTCGTATGGATCGTGATTTGGATTTGGTATCGTGCTGCGTTGGCGTCAGCACTGGTCAAAATGCCAGCGTTGCTGGCTTCGATTTTTTCCACCTCATAACCAGCAATTTGTGGATAATTATGCGCACGCTCCGCACCCCGGAGCCAGTTGGCCAGGTTGGCGAAAAAATCCGCCGCAGCAATGTTGCCCTTAAGGGCGGCACCATAGGGGAGCTGCGCCACAAACGTGAGCTTGTAAGCAGCATGGTCAATGCCCAGAATGTCCTCCCGATGGGTTTCGCCCGCCGTGCAAAGGGTGTATTCCGTGGCCTGGCTGCCCAGGTAATTGGCATTGAACCGGTCGGTTTTATCAATCAGCGGGCACTGTGCCCGCAGCCACGCTCTGGTGGCATCAAGCGCGTTCATTCTGCGTGTCCTCCCGCGATCTGTGCGGCACCCCGGATGATTTCGTCCCCGTGGTCAGCCCAGCTGCGCTGCGCCCAGTAAGCCCCGCGCATAGGGGCACCGTTGAAGTTCCATTCCGGGTGGGACCAGATGGGCCGAATGTATGGCGTTGCATACACAATCTTGCCGGAACCGATAACGCTGTTTGTGATGGCGCTGTCCTTTGCGGCACCGGTGCGGAATGGTACATAGGGGTCCGTCACCCGGATGAAAGAGGAGTCTACAAACTTTTGTGCCGGACTCATTGGCCCCAGTCGGCGCTGAATCTCCTGATCCAGCCCGGAGAGATCGATCTCGACGTCAAAATCAATGTGCATCAGTGCGCCTCTACATACCAGTGCGGATTGCGTCTCTGCCCGCGGTTGTCGTGGACGGCCAGCACGGTCAGCTGGGTGCCCTCGTAGGTGATGTGGTCACCAGGGCGCAGCGTCCACGCTGGGGCGGCAGGCACGCTTTCCTGGAAGCCCCACTGTGCAGGGGCGATAAAAGTGTCGTCAACGACAACGCCCGATTCTGGGGCCTCTGGGCGGGCCGACGTGCTGTGCCTGCAAAAGATGCGAATCTGCATCACCGAGGCGGCGCTCAGACCATCCGCATTTGCCGCTGCAATAGTCTTGGCATGTACGCTTACCCCCGATAACAGGGTAGTGACCTCTGTCTCCTTGTCCGTTTCGTTATTGCAAAACAAGCAGGACAAAAGCACAGACTTATCTGCAAGCAAGGGCATGTGTGTACCTCCAAAAGTCAGCGTCTCGCGCGGGGATGGTAGACTGCACCGGCAAGGAGCATCCAGTTGGCGCCCGGAGCACCGAGAGTCTGCCGGATAATCTGCGCGCATCGGGTAACGTATTCCTTGCGGGTGTCCGAAGCGGCGGCGTAGCTTTCACTGTAGCCATCATTGCTGGAGCTGGTAACGGCCCCACTGCCGGAGCTTTCTTCTACCTGCGCCTGCTTGGTGGCCTCGCTGATCAGCAGTGCTTCGCAGTCCAGCAGGTACTTGATGCCTACAGTGTCTGCCGCAATGGCTGCCCGCCAGTGCGTGGCTTCCATGATCTGCAGCGTAGCCTGCGCTGCTGCGCGCGGAAAGTCGGATTCTGCAATGTCTGCGTATCCGTAAGCGCAATAGTCTGCATAAGTCAGCCAGCTGTCCACCATGGTGCTTCTCCTGTCTGTTAAGCGCCCAGCTTGTCGGCGCGGATTTCGATCTTGCCGATACGCACGTTCTGGTGCTCGAAGCGCAGCGCCCAGTTGGCCTTGGCGGTGAATTCAGCGTCGGTCGGGGTCTCACCGGAGATGTTATCGGCCAGGAAAGACACGCCGTTCGGGTGCAGAATCCAGCTGCGGGTGTTGTACAGAATGTCGGTACCGCCGCCCAGCTCCGGGTTGTAGTCGGTGTAATCCGGGGTGGTGACGGCAGGGGTGGCCTCCAGGAAGCAGCCCTGACCGAACAGGTAGCAATCGTAGATGGTAACTTTCTTCTTAGGCTCGGAGGCACCCTCTTCGATCACATGGCTGGTGCCACGGTCATTCACGATGACGATCAAGCCGTTGATGGTCGGCAGTTCCACTTCGCGCTGGAGCACGTTGGTAATGGTGTACTTGTTGTAGTCCACCAGGCCCATTTTCTTGTACTCAGCAAAAATCTTGGAGTGCATGACGAACAAGCCAAACTTGCGGGCAAACTCGCCCAGCGCTGCCTGCTGGCCGTCAATCAGCAGGCCAGAAGTTACGCCACCGGTAGCAGTCATGACGTGGGATGCCAGGCCGCTCAGCTGCAAGACGGCGTCTGCGGTCTTGACCAGCAGGCCCTGGCGGTACACACGCCAGTACTGGGCGGTGTGACGGGCTACAGCCTGAATGGGGTTAGCAGCGGTCAGTTCGCGTACCAGCTGGTTGGCCTTCCAGGCTTTCATGCGATCCATACGGATGAAGGACTGCTTGCCGCCGGAGATCTCAACGGGGGTGTTGTTGGTGGTACCGTTGCGGACCAGAGGTGCGTCGGTATCCGGATCCAGCGGATTATAGAAACGGGTGGTGCCCACCGTGCCGCCGTTATCCAGCAGGGTGGTCATGTTGGTGTCGGATGCCAGGATACCGGAAGCAATGATGCTGTCGGTGAATACGGGTTCCTGATCCACAAAAGAGCCATAGACTTCCGGGTCAAACGGGAAGCCGCCAAAAGTGCCAGTAGGCATAGGTTATCCTCCTCAGTAAAGGGTGTGTGCAGCTGCTCGGCTCTTGGCCCACAAATCGGCAAAGAGCGCGGGGTTCTTGGCTTTGAGTTCCATGCGTGCCATGTAGTCCATCATTGCAAACTCTTTGGTTGTGGGGTCGCTGCCAGATGCAGCCTTGGTGTTGTTGGGTTTGGGCACGACAACCTTGCGGGAAGTCTGCCCGTCATCCTGCGGTTCTGCGGGAGCCTTGGCGAACCAGTGAGGTTTGGTCTGAGTTTTCAGCTTGTCTACGGCAGCGCGGATGTCAGCATCCAGATTGGAGCTGCCGCGCAGTGCCGTGTCCTGGGACAGCAGGTTGATTACATCATCCGCATCGATCGCCCCCGCATCCTGCGCAGCGTTCCGGGCAAAATCGCGGAAGCGGTAATCTGCGGCCTGCTCAGCGAGCTGGGTCTGCAGCTGCTGGACCTGCTGGAGTGCGGATGCCAGGTCAGACGGTTTCTGCGTACCGAATGCGGCCAGGCCCTGCTGGGCGGCGTTCAGCTGCTGCTGGAGGGCCTCCTCGCGGCTGTGTGCGGCTGTACTGTCCTTGCCTGCCAAAGCCATGACTGCCTCTACCTGGGCTTCGGTCAAGCCCTCGATTGCTCTCAGATCTTCACGTTTCATTGGTTCCTCCCTTTGGGCTTACGGCATGTTTTCCGTCCTGCCACGACGACGCCCAACCCGCCCGATTCCGCTCGGCGTCAGCGATCTTGAGATTATCGTACCATGGTTTCCGGAGGAAAATGTGACAACTTTTTTCCATGCTGTGCGTCAACCGTGTCAACCATGGCAACCGATTTCCTATAAGACCCTTACGCGTGGGTATACGTGGGCGTATCCCTTATTTATTTATTATTTATATTTTATAGTAATATTTGGTTGACATTAGTTGACAAGGGTATATTAGAACGATAACTCGTGATTTACGCGTCAACCGTGTGCGTCAACCGCGTCAACCATGGCAACCAAAAACCAAAGCCCCCGGAAGCTCAAAAACTTCCAGGGGCTTTGGTCATTTAGTGAATGGTTTTCCGTGCTCTTCCAGGTAGGCGTCCATGGCTTTTTTCAGCACTCCGCTTACGGTGTCACCGTTTTCGGCAACCACCTGTTTGGCGTGGGCGGCATAGTCTCGGTGGACCTTGCAGCCCAGAACACAGCGGTTTGCTTTTTCCCAGTCATTGCGCCATTTCTTTTGTTTTTCGGTCAGTGGCATTGTCTCACCTCCTAATCGGTATTATACCACGGTACTGCTATGGTTCAACCGTACTAAATTACACAAGAATTTCGTGTACACCTTGTGTAGTTTAGCGTCTTGCAAAGTCAGGTAACCAGAGCTAACATACACACAATCCAAGAAAAAATGACGGAGGTAAACGAAAAAATGAACGAAATCCTGAATCAGAAGTTCGGCGTAGAGGTCGAGATGTACAATATCTCTCGCTCGAAAGCTGCCCAGATTGTGGCCACTACCCTGACGGAACTGACCGGGGTAGCCTGGAATTATTCGCTTCCCGGCATGCACCTGGACGAGCGAAGAATTTACCCTGTCAGCGACCCGACCTGCCACGCTGCCTGGAAAATCGAATCCGATAGCTCGATCCGGGCCCGCAATGCATGGGAGCGCACGGAACTGGTCAGCCCGGTTCTTACCTGGGAGCAGATGCCTTTGCTGCAGCAGATCATCCGCAATCTGCGTGCAGCAGGCGCAAGGAGTGACCCAGCGCATCAGTGCGGGGTGCATGTTCATGTTGATGGGGCAGGGCATACTGCCAGGAGCCTGCTGAACCTGACCAATATCATGGCCAGCCATGAGCAGCTGCTGATTGGCTCCATCGGCATTGCACCTGCTCGGATGCGCTGGTGCCAGACGGTAGATCAGAACTTTCTGCTGGCGGTCAATGCTCGCGCGCCTCAAAGTCTGCATGACCTGGAGGTAATCTGGTATTCGACGCAGACGGGCTATGCTCACAATGTGGGCCACTACGACCAGACCCGCTATCATATGCTGAACCTGCACAGCTTCTTTGAGGGCAAGGGGGTAGAGTTCCGGCTGTTCCAGTTCGACAACTTCAACCCGGACGCCCCGGCGGGCAAAAAGGGCGGCCTGCATGCCGGGCAGCTGAAAGCTTACGTGCAGCTTTGCCTGGCGATGAACTACCGTGCGCTGCATACCCGCGCGGCCAAGTACCAGCCCTTGCAAAGCGATAACCGGCGCTACACCATGCGCTGCTGGCTGCTGCGCCTGGGCTTCATCGGGGATGAATTTGCCACCGCCCGTGGAGTGTTCACGAACCGGCTTCCCGGTGATACCGCATGGCGCAATGGCCGCCCTAGCCAGGCTGCTGTGGCAGCGGTAGCGTAACCCCACAAAACCCAACAAAAGCAAGGGGCTAAGATTGTACACCTTAGTCCCTTGCACTATGGGCACACCAGAGTTAATATACACACGTTCCAAGAAAAACAAACGGAGGTAAATAGAAATGAATGCTCGTTATGTGATGTACGTGGACGACGTTTTGCTCGGTGGTTTTGATGACTCCAGGGATTATAGAAAGGCAGCCCGCTATCTGCTTTCTACTCTCCAGAAACCGGTGTTCGTGGTGAACGTGCGTAAAGGGGTGCAGGTCAGATTTAATCTGGACGGAACCTACACCCAAATGTGGCAGGGAGGCGAAACCCTCCCGGCCATTGATTGAGCCGAAACGCCCCCCCCCCGGGGCGTCCGTCGGGGCCAGCCGCCCGGCGCTGATGATGGCAGGCTGCAATGAAAGGATGGTTTTGAAATGTTAGTTGTTTTTCATGTTGACGAGGAAGGCGTCGTCTCTCGCGACCGGTGCTACCGCGCTATCTATTTCCAGGCTGATAAGCAGCTTCCGGGCGGTGGCCGCAGGGTCCGCCGTGACTTCTGGGCATCCTCGATGCGCGAAGCCCAGGCCCAAGCGCAGGAGTATGTGGATACAAACCACTGCGCCATGAAGCTGCTGTCTGTCCATGAAAAGACCTCAAAAGGAGGATGCTGAAAATGAAATACTATCTTGCTTATGGTTCTAATCTGAACCTTACCCAGATGTTCCGACGCTGCCCGCACGCCCGTGTCATCGGGCACACGTCCCTGTCTGATATGCGGCTGGTGTTTCGCGGCTCGAAAACCGGCAGCTACCTGACGGTCGAGCCGGACGAAGCTGCCAGTGTTCCCTGCGGGGTGTTCGCCATTCAGGATGATGACGAGCTGGCGCTCGACCACTACGAAGGCTACCCGGTGTTTTACCAGAAGCAAACGCTGCACGTCCCGGAGGTCATGGCTGTCGGCACGAAGGAAGTCGTGCTGCGGGACATCGACGCCATGATCTACACCATGCCCACCGATCACCGTCTGGGGCTTCCCTCTACGTACTACTGGAAGGTCTGCAAGCAGGGCTACCGTGATTTTCACTTTGCCCTGCGCCATCTGGAAAAGGCCCTATTTGACAGCCGTGCGGGGATGGCGTAAGCTGTAACTAGGAGGTGTGTAACTATGGCAGTTTTTGACCGTATCAAGGGCGCACTGTACGGCGTGGCTGTTGGTGATGCACTCGGTGGGCCTCTGGAGTTCATGTCCCGCGGGGCTGTCCACAGGGCTTATCCTGACGGGCTGCGTGACATGGTTGGCGGTGGTTGGCTGAACTTGAAACCCGGCGAAACCACCGACGATACTGCAATGGCCCTTTGCGTGGCGGAAGGAATTGCTGCGGCAGAAACTGCCGCAAAGGATGGCAGCGCAAGCGATGATGAACTCACCCATCAGATTGGGGAGCGCTTCATCGGATGGCTGCGCAGCGATCCGCCGGATGTGGGTGCGACCTGCCGGAGCGCTATCCTCCGTGCAGACCGCAATTTGTCGAAGGGGTTAAAGCCCGCTCAGGCATGGCTGCGGGCGGCAGAATCCCTCGGCCCTAACCAGGAGGGCAACGGAGCCTTGATGCGCTGCGTATACCCCGGGCTGTGGTATCCGGACAGTGAATCCGCCGTCCATGCAGCGAGACTGCAAGCTCACCTGACCCATTCCGGACCGCAGAGCGCGGCTATCTGTGCGTGGTATGCTATGATCATCTGGATGTACACTTGTGGGGCCTTTGAACCGCTGCTATCCGATTGCCCGGTAGCTGCGGATCCCGTGTCCCGCGATTGGTCGCCCTCCGGCTATGTTGTGGATACGATGCGCGCGGTCATCCTGGCGATGCAGGAACCGACTTTTGAGCAAACTCTTGTCACTGCGGTAAATTTTGGTGGCGACGCTGATACCGTGGGGGCCATTGCTGGCGGTCTAGCAGGCGCAAAGTACGGCTTCAAAGCCATTCCTAAGCGATGGGTAGCTGCGCTTGACCCGGCACTGCATGCCGAACTGGACAAGCTGGCCAAGCTGGCCTATAGCAACCGAAAATAACAAACAAGGCCCGGAGCTTTATAGCTCCGGGCCTTTGTGCCGCGTGTAAATCAGTAGTCCCTAAATGGACACTGCTTGCAGATTTCCTGCCAGCCTTGTTTGTGTTTGAAGCGCTCCGGGATGGCCGCTTCATTGTTTCCCTGGTTTTCCATGCAATCGACAGGATCTATCCATGTGTCCACGAGGGGGCACTTAACGCGCACCGCGACACCGAATTCGTCGGGCTCATATTCAATATTCCCTAAATAAGCCATTTTGTTCAAGTGCCTCCATTAGTGCTTGTGTACTGGCATCGTATTCGGCTTTGCCATACGCTGTTCGTATTTCTTTCTTTAGCAGGTCTACGTAAGCTACACCGTTTTGGCTGTAGTAACGCTCGAAGCGCCCGTTCCATACCGTAACCGAGATCGCGGCCTGTTGAATGAACTCTTTAGCCTGTGCTTCGCTTATGTGGTGCTGCCTCTCCTGATTGACATGGGTGTCGTCAAATGAAAGCTCTGCCAAGTCCAGCTCTTTGGGTGTCAGATGAATCTGTGCTTTTTGTGGCAGTTTTCCTGCGGTTCGCAAATTTTCTATCAGTATAGCATTATTTTGTTCGGCCTGCAAGCGCCTTGCTGCCCACACAGCGCTGCTGGCCTCGCTGCGTCCGAAGCCGGGCACGGTCTCCCGCAGCTGCTGCTTGTGTCGTCCGGTTTGCTGCAGGAAGTCCGCCAGCCTGCCCCTGGCGGCGGCCAGGCGGCCCGCTGCGGCGCTTTGCAGGTCAGCCTGATTAGTTTCCTTGGCGAGGACGTACTCGCGCTTCCAGCGCCGGATCTGGCGCTCCAGGGCGCGCTGGCGTCGGTCGGCTTGCTCCTCGGTCAGCAGCTGGCCGTTGTACGGGAACTTCGGGCGGTTGTATTCGTCCAGCGTCTCCTGGGTGTATGCAGGCTTGCTGACCCCCGGCCAGAACGGGTGCCAGTTGTGACGGCAGTTGGCCCCTGCAAAACCGCGCACGTCGCCGTAGCCGATGTCGTCCAGCGTCAGATAGCCGGGTTGGCCGGAAAGGCTGACCAGCTTACCCTGCCACCAGCTGTGGTTGGTGAAGTCAGCCTTGCCGTCGCCTGTTCGAGCACCGCCGTGGGCAGTCAGCTCCATGACGTCCACGTCCATGCTCTCTGCGTTATGCTGACTGATATCCATGGCGGTCTGGTTGATGCCCGTGCGCATGGCGCGAAGCACTACGGTCTCTAGCTTATCCGTGTGACCGCTGGGGTAGGTGATCGCATCAACCCCAGAAGCCGCAAGCTCCTTGATGCTCCGGCGGACGACCTGGTCATAGCTGAACGCGCCGCTGGCTACGCTCAGATGCCCCTGATCGAGAAGCCGGCCCAGCTGTTCCTGTACAGCAACCGGTAGGTTATGGTTTCCCATTAGGGCGCGTGTCTGGGTCAGGTTGTACAGCGTATTCATGGTGCGGCGGTATCCGCTCTGCGCCAGCTGCTGGGCCACGGCGCTTGTGCCGATGCCCTCCGGCTCTGGCTGCCCTGCGGCGCGGTAGAAGCGGTTGTCCTGCTCCTCGGCTTCCAGCATGGCCTGGGCGAAAATGGCAGCTACCTGGGGTGCTGCGTCCGCCATGAGCTGCTCCATGCGCTCTGCCAGGTGTTTGCGGCTGGCACCGAGAGCCTGTGCTCGCTCGGCCTGCCACTGGGCCCCCTCGGTCATGTAGTTGGCATTGGCAATTCGGCGTGCTATGTCCAGGAGGATGCCCAGCTCCAGGTCGTCAAACGCTGCCGCGCACCGCTGGGCGTAATCCTCGACCTGCTCTGGCCTCAGCAAGGCTCCACACGGTGCTTGCCGCCCTCGATGGTAATCTTATACCCTAACCACCGTAAAGCGTCGCACGCGCCCTCATAGCGGCCCCAGGCGGTCATGCTGCGGGCAACCCCCGCATTCAGTCGGAGCTCATCGAGCTTTTCCGCTGCTCTTTTTGCCGGAGCTGGATTTTTGGTCGTTTTGGCTGCTGCCATTGGTAAGCACCCCCTGTAAAATGTCGGTCGCTATGGATTCCTGCTGAATGGCGGCAATGGCCTGCTGCGCAGTGGCTTCATCCTCGCCATAGAAATGCTGGCGGTATTCTACCTTGCTGCGCAGGCCGAGCTGGAGCTCTGACTGCCACTGCACCATTTCGGTCTGCCGATCGATGATGATGGAATCGTCCCACTTGAAAGAAATTTCAGGCGCACCTGCTCCGGCAGGCACGGTATCCAGCTGATCTGCCCAGAAGTCAAGGGCGGCAATCAACCCACGCAGTGCGTCCTCCAACGCGGCCTGAATATCGCTGACGGTCGCGTACAGCTTTTGGCGGCTGCTGATGATTTCGGTTGCGGTCTTTTCGGTCTCGGCGACTTGGGAGAGAACGCCGAAGCTCAAGCCGCATTTACTCTCAACATGCCGCAGATACTGGTTCAGGCCACTCAGATAGTTGCCATCGCGCAGGCTGGGGGCGAAAATCTGGTAAAAGGTTCCGCCGTCTGCAATGCCCGTGTTGATGTTCATGCCGCGGAACAAACGCTGGGCATGTTCCGGAGCGCGTTCGTTGAGCGCCTGGGCGGGAACGCCAAAGCGGCGCAGGCTTTCTTCGTCGGAGATAGGGGCACCGTTTTCGCCGATGGGGACGAGGTAGTTTTCATCAACGTCTACACCAAGTTCGCCGCCCTCGTATTCCCAATCCAGGCGAGTGAACTGGACGTCGGCATCGATAATCTCCGGGATGCCTGGCGCAAAAATGGCCGCGCCCAGCTCATTGTTGGGATCCACTGTATTGACAATGGGTGTGACGAAATAACCGCAGGGCACTTTATCCAGCCCGGGCAGGTAGGCGATGGGTTCTACGTCTTTCCACTCTGGACGGGCGTCCAGCCCGATGGCGGTGCCCAGCTCGTTGTGGGTGCTTCCCATAAAAGCCAGGTTGATAACCTGTACACAGGGGTATTCTGCCGCAGCCGCAACGTCGCGGGCTTCCAGGATGTCGCGCTCCTTGTCGTGGTAGTCCTCCGGGCCGAGCAGGACGTGCATCCACTCCAGGCGGTTGTACACGTTCTTGCTATCCTGAATGCGGTTGACGAATACCACTTCCGTCAGCTCGCCGTCGGTGTTGGTGCTGATCGGGTAGATGCTGTCGGCACTTACAAAGCTCACCCCGATGTCGTTTCCGGCCTGGTAGGGCTTCCAGGCGCCGCTGCCCAGGGCCAGGGCCACGGACAGGATTCTGCGCCTGCGGGGGCTCATGACCTTTTGCATTTTGCGGTTGATCCAGTCCGCGCGCTGGCTGCCCTGGACGTTGATTTCCAGCTCCAGCGTGGTAAGCCGGGCAAGCTCTGTACAGATTGCAGCAGGCAGGCCCAGGGCTTTGGTATCCGGGTTCCGGTCGCAGGCTTCTCCCTTGATGGCCACGCGGTACCAGTTCTCGATGGCGGCCTGCTGCTTGTCGGTCATGAGGGTCTGCACGCCGAGCTCTTGTTCAATCTGGTTAAAGTCAATCATGCGTTTCGCACTCCTCGTTTCTGCCATATCGGTTCCATGGCGTAGCGTACCATGTCGATGCTGTGGTTGTCCGCGTCGATGTAGGTGTTTTGGACTTCCTGGGTTTTCTTATCGATGGGATACTCGTACTCGCTGAATTCCCGCGCGGTATGCGGGCAGCGCACGGGGTCAATGACAATTTTGGCGCGGCTTTGCAGCCATTTCATGCCGTCCGTTACGCTGGTACCGCCATGGGCGCTGTACTTATGGCAGCCGCGCAGACCGCGAAAGCCCAGGTCCCGCAGGGTTGCAATGCTTTTGTTGCCTGCGCTGTCAGCAATGATTTCCTTGTTCTTCCACGGTTCCAGAACGCGGGCCAGGTCTTCATCCTTTTCGCGGGTGGCGCGGTGCTCGGCAAAAATGTACAGGGTCCGCTGGGGGCTGCTGTAGGCCATCTCGCCGAAGTGGTTCGGGTCCGGGTACCAGCCCCAGTCCAGGCCGCAGTAGGTCCGGTCAAACTGCGAGATTTCTTCGCGCGAAATTTCCCGGATTTCCAGGTTATCAAATACCTGTGTGCCGCACCCCACCACCTCGCCCAGGTATTCATGCGCGTAGGCGATGGGGTCCCGCTGTTTTAGGACCTCGGCTTCGTCAAAGAACTTCGGACCCAGCCAGTCTGCGGGGGTGGTCAGGTAGGTGGTATGATGCCGGAACTGCCGGGGCTTGGGCTCCCGCTTGTAGCGGTTGACCCAATGGCGGGCCATAGCAGGGGAGTTGAAGGTCTTGAAGGCAAAGGCGAAGGGGCCGCCGCGGAATACAGACTGTTCGACGTTTCGGATTTCTTCCTCTCCGTCGTACTGGTCGAATTCCTCAAAGTGGGCCACGCCAAAGTAGCCAAACGGTGCGGCCAGGGATTTCAGCTTGCCGGGGTCGTCCAGGCCGTAGAACTGGATGGTCTGCCCGGTGGGCAGGTACTCCGGGGTGTAGGGCTTCTTGGTCTGCTTCCAGAGGTGGCGGATGCCCATGCGGTCAATGACGCGGTTGTATTCCGGCCAGACGGAGGTCACGATGGTGTTGGCAACCTTACGAAGGACGATGCCGTGGATGTCCGGCACCCGCATAATGAGCAGGATGTGCTCGGTTGCGGCAAAGGTGGACTTGAGCGAACCACGCCCGCCGTCGCCTAGGTACTCGGTGTAATTGCCACTCCATACCGCGGTGTGGGCAGCGTAGTACTCAGGAATGATCAGGCTGGTCAGCCGTACCTCCGGATTGCTGCTGATCGGCAGTGTCCGGCGGTTTCGTTGCTGGTATGTCATCGATGAATACCACCTTTCCGCTCATGCCCCGCAGCTCTGGGTGCTCACTCCAGCGATCAGGGCACTTATTTTTGAGATAAAAACAGATCGCGCCCAGGTCGCCCTTGGATGCTTTCTGAAAAAGCGCGTTCTCCACGATGGCGATGGAGGCTTCCCGACCATTGTTGAACGCAACCCCGATAGTAGCCGGGTACTTGGCAATCCAGCGCCGCAGGGTTCGTGGGGCGATGGGCACGCCGCGCAGACGTTCCATATTGGTGCAGATTTCTTCCTGCGATAGCCCCTGCTGCGCCCAGCTCTGGAGGAGCAGAAGGCCCGTGGGGTCAGTCCAGTCCTCGGCCTTTGGGCGTTTTTTCGGCAATGCTCACACCTCCTCCGTAGCGGCGTTCTGTGGGGTCTTAGTGTTTCTGTGGGTAACTTGTCGCATCAGTTCAGTTTGACCGCCTCACGGCCCGTGAACTGCTGCCAGCGGTCGATGATGACGTCGGCGTACTGCGGGTCAAACTCCATCGTAAAGCAGCGGCGGTTCATCTGCTCGCAGGCGATCAGCGTGCTGCCACTGCCGCCGAACAAGTCCAGAACGATTTGTCCAGGCTTGGAGCTGTTCTTGATGAGGTGGCCGACCAGGGGCACCGGCTTCATGGTGGGGTGCTCTTTGTTGGCGGCGGGCTTGTCGTAGCGCAGCACGGTCGTCTGCTCCTTTTGCAGGTATTCCTGCACACGTGTGGCCCATGCCAGCAGATCCTCTTTCTTCATCTTCTTGAGGTCCTCCGGCTTGGCGTCATCAATGACAGTGGTGTTGGTGCGGTCGTTGATGAAGTAATGGCCTGCACCCGGCTTCCAGCCATACAGGCAGGGTTCGTGCTGGTACTGGTAGTCGGCGCGGCCCAGCACCAGGCTGTTCTTGACCCAGATCAGGCAGCCGTGCAGCTCCCAGCCTGCCTCCCGGAACATGGCACGGAAGGCTTCGCCCTCGGTGTCTGCGTGGAAGATGTACGCGGCTGCGCCGGTGCGGCAGGCATCGTAAGCGCAGCAATATGCCTGGAGCAGAAATTGCCGGAACCGGCTTTCGTCCATACTGTCGTTCTGGATTTTCTTGCCGTTGCTGCCCTCGTAGTCCACGTTGTAGGGCGGGTCGGTGACCAGCAGATCCGCCTGTTCGCTGCCCATGAGCGCGTTGACGTACCGAGGGTCGGTGCTGTCGCCGACCATCAGGCGGTGGTTGCCCAGCTGCCAGATGTCGCCAACGCGGCAGGTGGGCTCCTCCGGCAGCTCCATGTCGTAGTCGTCATCCTCGGCGTCACCGTCCACCTGCTGTACAGCAACGTTCAGGCCAAAATCGGCGAAGTCATAGTCCAGGCCCTGGATTTCTGCGTTCAGCAGGGGAATGTCCCAGACCGCTACCTCACCGGTGGAATTGTCGGCCACGCGGTATGCCTTGACCTGGTCAGGGGTAAGGTTGGCCGCCACCACGACCGGAACCTCTTTCAGCTTGAGCATCTTGGCGGCCTTGTAGCGGGTGTGCCCGACGATGATCACGCCGTCCTTGTCCACTACGATAGGCTGCTGAAAGCCAAATTCTTTGATGCTGTTGGCTACCGGCTTGACTGCCGCGGTGTTGTTGCGCGGGTTGTTCTTGTAGGGGTGTACGTCACCAATTTTCCAGGTTTGAACTTCCATGTTTTGTCCTCCGCTTATAGGTTCTCCCTCTATCGTACCATGGTTTCAAGCATCAAATGTGACGGGATTTTTGGGCATAAAAAAGCGGCCCCGTGGGAAAGGGAGGCCGAAAACCACGGGGCCATAAAACGGAGGTGCAGGGCGTAAAAATGAAAAATCACCCGGCGGTATTATCATACCATCCGGGTGAGTGGAGAATGTGACAGGTTTATTTGGTTTTCTTCTTAGCCTTTGCGGCGGGCTTCTTTTTCTTGGCTTTGGAGCCGAACAGATCAGGGTACAGCTTGGCAAGATCTGCTTTGCTGGGGCCCTCGCCCTTCATCCGCACGTTAGCTTCGAACTCTGCACGGGTAGGTTTGTGGTTCATTCTTCATCCTCCTGCTTGTTGAAAAGCTGCGCACAGGCCTCCTCATAGGGGAGGTTGCGACGGCGTACACGCTCGCTGAATTCGGGAATGTCAGAGAGCGTCATCCCCGGTTGGCTCATTTTCTGGTTGCAAATGTCGATAATCTGCATGTCTGTCAGCGAGCGGAAGTAACGCTCCTGCCCCTCTTGGGTTTTGGCGATTTCGTCTTCTGTCATCCCTTGTGCGCTCAGCGCTTTCAGGCGAGAAAGCAAATCATTATCGCTGATTTCGCAAAGAGGTCTATACAAATCCATTACTTTTTCCTCCGTAGGTTTTCTTCAACGTCAAGGTAGACAACCGTGGCACCGTGGTTGTTCTTGGTCCAGGTGGCTTTTTTAATGCTGAATCCTCGACGATTGATCGAGGAGGGCAGTAAAACCTCATGCTCACTAGAAATCTTTGACAGGTGTCTGAAAGGCACACCAGAAATGTTTTTGCCCGGAGCCTCGCGGAGAATGACGGAGATGAAATCGCCGTGGTTTGCAGTTAAACCTGAAAATTCACGGGCTACCTCTGGGTTGCTGGACATACTGGTGACGCCCTTTTCGGTCCAGGTGCCATTTGATATTAGGTTCTTTAGGGCTTTTTCGCCGTTGCCCCATTTAACTCCACGGTAAATTGCGCCCTTGTAGATAGGGGCGTTCTTTCCGCTCAGCACCCGGTCAATGAGCTCGATTTCTCTCGCTACTTTTGGGCTGTTGTCGGGGTTGTTGTTATGAATTGCGTGGAAGCCCAGCTCTGAGTAATGCTCCAATGCCTTAACGGCCTCGGATTTTTCCTCTTGGCTCAGCCCTGGGCAGGCCATGCCTACCCAGGCGCGTTTTTGTTTACCTGTCAGCTCGTGGTCGGCAATGTGGGTGGTTGTTTCCGGGTGGTTCCGCAGTGCGGCTTCCTCCGCTTGCGTTGCGGTAGCCGCCCGCATGCCCTGCTGTGCTCCCAGTGACCCTCTGCCCATGATCGACCCTCCCAGTTAGTTACTGGGTTCATCGTATCATGGTTTTTAGGGGCAAATGTGACAGGTTTCTTATACCGTATCACGCCCTGACGCGAAAGTCAACCATCCGTTCTGCTGCGCCGTTTATCCGCCTGCGCCAGCTTCCCGGCGTACTGTTTGGTCAGGAACCGTGCGCCCATCATCGTGTGCGGGAAGTTCTTGTATTTGATGCCCGCGTCCTTGCACACCTGCTCGATGTCCGGTGTGAGCTTGCCGTACACCAGCAGGCCCGTAGGCTGTTTCTGCCGGAAAAGCTCATGCACGCCATCCATGAAGTAGCCGTACAGTTCGTGGCCCTTGACGCAGCCTACCGTGCTGATTGCCACGGTGCTGTGCTCCGGCAGTCCCTCAAAGGTCCAGGCAAAGCTTGCCTTGTCTGCCCAGCTGGCACTGGGGATCACGTTCAGCCCGCGTGCCTGCCACCAGGCCCCCAGCAACTGGTTGCGGTAGTGGTTCCATTTCTGGAGCGGCTCCGGGAAATCCAGGTACATGGAGAAGTCCGGCTCGACCACAAAGGCGAATTGCTCCAGAAGCTCCAGGTACACCTCCGGCTTTGTCCAGACCCGCTCGAACTGGTAGTCGTCGCTGTAAAAGTGCAGGCCCTGAGCTTCCCGGAAGTCGCAGCTGAGTGCGTCCTTAAACCGCACCATGGTGTCCACGCCCTCTGGCCAGGGGGCTGCCTGCATCTTGGCAAATCCGCCCGGTGTGAGCTCGACCTCCGGCAGCAGGTGCCAGTTCACCAGCGTGGCGGTCCTGAACCGCCCGTTGTCCTTACCTCCGTTTGGCATGAGTGCTCTCCTCGGTAAAATTCAAAAAACGCCCGGCGGTTGCGCATCGTTGAGAGGCTGCCGGGAGGGTGGCCCGCCATGGTGCGCTTGGGTGAGTGGGGAGTGCTCTGCCAGAGGCGTGGTCGGGCCTATGGTTCTATCGTATCATGTTTTTCGTGGTCAAATGTGACAGAATTCAGCCCTCTGTGGGCGATCTGGCAGACCGTGTTCGGCGTGTTGTCCCCGCCGATGATGAGGGCCACCTGCACCCAGCTGCGTTTGCCAGGCCCCAGAAAAGCGCAGCGGAGGACCCGTTGCGTCAGCGGGTCCTCTATGTCATCAATGATTTGGCGGCGACGTGCTCTGCTTAATCGCCGGAACTGGCGTATTGTCACGCGTCCTCACCTCCATGCGTATGATCCATGTAGATTTTCGGTTCGTCGTCCTCTTCCAGGTGGGCAGCAGCTTTCCCGGCGCAGACCCCGGCGGTGTAGGCGGCAGACAGCAGCGCAGCCAGAATGGCGCTGCCAATGACGGAGAGCAGGATATCCATCAATCACCACCACCTTTCTCTGTGGGTGCGTTGCGCGGGTGACGCGCCTCCTCTGCCAGAGCCTTAATGCCCTGAATCAACCCCTGCTGGCAGGCGCTCTTGCTCTCCAGCGCTCTGGCTACCAATTCATCCGCACCGTTCTTGACCAGCAGTCGGTGAATGATGACGGGGTGCTGCTGCCCCTGTCTGTACAGCCGCGCGTTGCCTTGCTCGTACAGCTCCAGGTTCCACGGCAGGCTGTACCAGATCAGGTGGTGCCCACCCGCCTGGAGGTTCAGCCCGTAGGCACAGCTTGCAGGCTGGGCCAGCAGCACGTCCAGCTCGCCACGGTTCCAGGCATCAGCTTCCTCACGGCCTGCCAGTACAGCGAATCTGAGGCCCTTCTCGCGCGCTTTCAGCTCTGCCTGTAAAAGTTCCCGGTCGAAGTCAAAACCGTAAAAAACGAGGGCTTTCTGCCCGTCCAGCGCGTCGATGAGCTCCATGAACGCATCCAGCTTGCAGTGGTTCAGCTGGTGGACCTGCTTTTCCGCGTCATACATTGCGCCGTTGCACAACTGGAGCAGCTTGCCGGTCAGGGTGGCCGCCTGCATCGCGGTGATGGTTTCGCTGTCCACTTCCAGCAGCTTGGCGGTCTGCATCTCCTGGTAGGTCTGCCAGTCCTTGTCGGGGAAGACCACCGGGATATCCTCAATGATTTTGTCCGGCAGGTGCAGGTGGTCAGCTGCCTGGATGCTGATTGCAATGTCCGCCAGCTTTGCCTGGATGACCTCCTCGGCACCTTTGCGGGGCCGCCAGCTGTACACCTGCATCCCGTTGCGCTTATCCGGTTGGAAGTAATTATCTCTGTACTGGGTGAAGCGCTGGCCTAGCCGCTGTCCCTGGTCCAGCAAGTACACCTGCGCCCACAAGTCCATGTAGTCTTTCGGCGCGGGGGTGCCAGTGAGCTCCACCACCCGGTGGATGAATGGCCGAACCTTGCGCAGGGCTTTAAACCGCTGCGTGCTGTGGTGCTTGAAGCTCGACGCTTCATCCAGGACTACCATGTCAAAGGGCCATCGCCTGCCGTATCGCGTTGCCAGCCAGACGACGCTGTCCCGGTTGGTTATGTAGATGTCGGCTCTTTTTAACAAGGCCCGCTCGCGCTGCTGTGCTGTCCCCAGTACTGTGCTTGTCCGCAGCCATTGCAGGTGTTCCCATTTCTTGATTTCGTCCTGCCAGGTTGCTTCCGCCACTTTCTTGGGGGCAACAATCAGCACTTTGCTGACCTCGCCCAGCTGCAGCAGCGTGGCTATGGCGGTTAGGGTGACCACCGTCTTGCCCAGGCCCATTTCCAGCCAAAGCGCCACGCCGGGGCGCTCAATGACCGCGTTGATGCAGTCCTGCTGGTAAGGGTGGGGGATAAAGCTATTCACGCTGGCTAACCTCCTTTCCGGTGCGCAGCCTTGATAGATTGCCAAGGTACTGCGCCAGCGCTTTGGCATCCTCCGTGGTGTTGATCTCGCACCAGTGAAAGTCCATCCGGTCCAGCTCTTTGCCCCAGAACTCTTGCAGGCTGCCATCCTTGACGTGCCTGCCGGGAGCCTTGAGTTCTACGAAGGCAATCACCCCACCGGGCAGCAGGCAGATTCGGTCAGGCACCCCTGCCGTGCCCGGTGAAACGAATTTCAGGCACCATCCGCCTTGCTTCTTGATGGCATCCCGGAGCGCTCGCTCTATGACGTTTTCTCGCATGTGTTTTTATCTCTCCCTCGGTATTTTGTCAACCGTGGCAACCAATTTCCCTAATAGACCCTATACGTGTGTATACGCGGGTATAATCCTTCTTTATTTATTATTTATATTTTATAGTAATATTTAGTTGACATAGTTGACATAGTAATATAATAACGATAAATCGTAAAATTTGCGTCAACCGAGTGCGTCAACCGCGTCAACCATGTCAACCAACTTTTACCCCCTCAGCGTCAACCGACGGGATATGGATTTTTGTGCCATGCTTTCTGCCTGCCGTAAGGCGCAAAGCGCTGTACCGTGTTGGTTTTCTCCCACTCTGGCAGGGCCTCCAGGCTGGCCGTGATGCGTCTTTGCTCCCGTGTGGTGATTCGTTCGATCCGACCATTTAAGCATTCCTCCCAGATTTCTGCCACGCAGGTATAATCTCGCGGTGCCGTGTTGATCGAAGATTTATCCACGAGAGTACCTGCATACCACTGCTCGCGTCTCTCGGCATTCCACCCGGTGCGCCAATCGACGGGCACCTCGGCTTCCAGAAAAGCCTGAATTTTGGCCTGCCAGGGGTCGGCTTCCATGTGTTCCTGTTGCACTTCCTGCGCCTGTTCGACCTGCTCGCCTTTAAAGTACAACGGCTCGCCCTGCCGGTAAAGCTCGACTGCCTCCGCCCAGATCTGGTCCACGGCGGTCTGCGGCAGCCAGTGGTCCTCGCCCAGAACCTTGATGTCGTACTCTGGGGTGTGCTTGTAGGTATCAATGGGCCAGAATCGGCGGTTGCCTGTCGGGTCGCGCAGGAATTCGATCTTGTTGCTGGTGCCAAAGAAAATGCACCGGCGTGGGTAATTGACTGTATTCCGGCCATAACTGGGGCGGTAGACGTCTTCGCGCTGGCTGATGAACTGCTTGGCGGCTTCATTCTCGCTTTTGTCCAGCGCTGTCAGCTCGCCCAATTCCACCAGCCAGACCCCGCGGATGCTCTCTCTGGCGTCCTTGGTTCCGAAGCAAGTTAGACTGTCAGAGAACCATTTTTGCCCCAAATGGGCCACTAAAGTGCTTTTACCGATCCCTTGAGGGCCCGAAAAGATAACTACTTGGTCGTATTTTGCCCCTGGATGGAACGCTCTGGTCACGGCTGCGGCCAGGCATTTGCGGGCCACGGCGCGGGTGTAGGGGGTGTCCTCTGCGCCCAGGTAGTCAATGAACAAGGTTTCCACGCGGGGGATTCCATCCCAGCGCAGGCTGTTGAGGTAATCAACCACCGGGTCCCGAGCTGCCGCTGACGCTTCCAGCGCGATGGCGTCCGCAATCTTGGCCGTGCCGGTGAGATGGTGCACACTCTCAAAGTACCACCGCAGCCCGGCATCGTCGTTGTCCGTCCACCAGCGTTCCTCGGCGTTCTTGTCCCAGGGCAGGGGACCGGTGCATTTGCGTCTCTGGGCAAACAAATCATCCCAGACCTTGCCTGCCAGCAACGGGTCATTGTGGATCAGCAGCCGCATGTTCTGGCTGGTGCAGAGCAGCTGGCCTTTGGCGTTTACCTCCAGCCTGCTGTGCCAATCCTCCGCCTCGTCATCTTCCACCGGCGTGAAGCCCTCCATGGCATGTTGGAGATTTTCCTCGGATAGCGTGCCGTAGACGACCGGGTCGTGCATGGCCAGTTCGGCCATGGCGGCGTAACTGGGCAGCTGGGTCACGGGGGTGTCCGGCTGCGCGTCGAGGTCTTGCTCGCCAAACAAATGGATACGGACCAGGTCCCAGGCATTGACCAGCTTGCCGCCTGCGGGGTCTGTGCTGTGGTGGCTGTACAGGAATTTGCCGTCATCGTACAGAATCGCGCCGCCGGTGGTGCTGCCTTTGGTGTAAGTGTACCGCCCGGAGGAAGCTTCGGAGTAAGTATCCGGCAGAAACTTGTCCATCGCCGCAGGTACGTCGTAAACCCGGCAGAAAGCCCCCACCAGGCCCTGTTTCTGGGTGGGGTCGGCCTGCTTGCCGCCTGGCCGCTTTGGCGTGCGCTCAGAGGGGCACAGGGGCCAAGTGGCGGCATCGTGCCAGTCCGCGTAGGTAGCGAGCAGGGCATCCGCAGGCAACGCCTTGCCTTGGCTGGCGCTGAGAAAGACCGTTTCACTATCACTGCTGGCGCTTGGCCAGTACATAAGGCGCTCAGCTTCAAAGGTTGTCGGGTCCAGTGTGCTCATCAGCGGGTCGATGGTCTGCGCCGCTGCCCTGGCAATGGGCTGGTATTCATCGGCGCTGACCGGGCGGTCGATGGGAATGATGACCCGGATGCGCGGGTGCTGCGGGCTGTGCTTGCGGGTGCTGTAGATCAGGTAGTCGCAGCCGAGCCCCGCCACGGTCTGGCACAGATCCTCTGTGGTGCCGCTCTGAGCGTTGTCAATGTCCAGGGTTACCATGCTGCGGGTCTGGCAGCAGCCGCGTTTGCGACGGCCCTCTGCCAAAGCCGCGGCCACAAAGCCGCCGTTGTCCTTGAGCAGGTCTTGCTTGGATTTGGACATGGCCATGTACTCTGCGTGGGTTTCGGTGCCCATGGTGCGATGTCTGCGGGCTTCCTCGATGAACCGCGGCCAGGTCCAGTCCACCTGCTTCCATACTTTATCTGTTCGGCTTGTGCCGATGCTCAACTGCATGCTGTGTTCCTCCTATAATGGCTCTGTGGTTTCTGGGACGTCCACCCCGGCGCCATCCAGCAATGTCTTGGCCCAGAGGTCCGCCAGCTGCTCCGTGCGGTAGGCTGCGAATTTCTCGGTAACTACTGGGATGGCGTCCTTGATCCGGCGCATGGTGCGCGGGGCTAGTCCGGTCTGCCAGCAGGCCAGCAAAACAATGTACAGGCACCGCGTGGCAATGTCCTGCCGTTCGCGTTCAACGGCTTTTTGGCCGATGGCCTCCAGTTCATCACGGGTTTTCCGGTTCACTGGGATGTGTGCTCTCATCGTTGTTTTCCTCCCTTGCCAGCAGGCGCTGTCTCCAGCGACGAGTTTTTGCCCGGACCGTCTCTTCAATAGCAAAGGCTTGGCTTCCTTTGAGCTGGAGCTGTTCCACGGCAACCTGAACGTCTGCTATTTCTTCAAGAAGAGCGTTCCAGCATTCCTGCTCGGTCTTTGGGGTAGGGTTCACCCCGCGCAGCTTGCGGGCCAGTTTAAGGGCCGCCTGGGCCAGCTCGGCGGATTCCTCCGCCAGCTGTTCCAACACCGCGGCGGTGCCGATGGTTTCGACTATGTTCATGCGTCGTCCTCCTCGCCGGGCTTGGGTTCCGGCACATTGCGATATGCGTCGCTGGTGAAGTACAAATTGATCAAAGTCTAGATGTCACTTTCATGGAAGCCGCGCTTGCGTAACTCGTTGTAAAGGGCTGTAGCGATTCGTGCGAAGTCTTGCCAGGTCATTTGCCGTCCTCCTCGTAGGCCTCATACAGGAACGGGAAATCTTCAAAATGGGGCCAGGGTTTATCGGTATTATCCGGGTCAGTTGCCGCATTCCAGCGCTCGATGGCCTGCGCCTTGGTGGCGCCCAGGTGCCCGGCCCGCCCGCAGCGGGTGCAGGCGACCAGGTATCCCTTGGTATGTACAGGGTGTACCCAGTTCAGCAAATCACCGGCTGTTTGGCCGCAGATGCAGGGATGGATTTCAGGCAGTTTCGTCATCTTACAGTTCCTCCCACTCATAGCGTCCCTTGCCGGAGTTACGCCACTGGCCCAGACCACGCTTGGTGCCGTAGTTCAGGCATTCGCGCACCATGTCCTCCAGCTTGGGGTCCAGGCACTCGATTTCAAACTCTGCCGTTGACCCGGCAGGTACGCTCTCGCTCTTGGCGATGCTGACGCGTTCGCCCTGCGGGGTGCTGGCCCGGAGCGGGCGTTCGCAGTAGCCCATCTTGAGGCCGTGGAGGTCGTAGGGAATCTCGCGGGGGTACACAAAAATCAGGCCGTCAATGGCTTTCTTGTAGGCTTTCAGGCCCGCGCAGGCCTTGCCGCCGGGGTACCCAGCCTTGCCAGCTGCCGCCAGCGCCTTGCAGGAATCCTTGAGCATTCCCTTGATCTGGTAGTCATAAATGAACGGTGTGCCATCCGCCTGCTTGGGAAATACTGTGATGCGGTCCTCGGCGTTCTGGGCCTTGATGTTGTCGATTTCCTCCGAGGTAAGGTCCGCCGTGGGGGCTTTGCTGGCGATGTAAGTGCCCATCAGGTCTTCGTTGCTGGGGCTGCTGCCCAGGGCTTCTTCCAACAATTTAATACGTACTTTCATTTTTATTTGTCTCCTTTTTTTTTGTAAAATCGGTTGCTGTGCATTGCCCTTGCGGTTCGTAGCCGGGATTTTCAGTGCATTTCTAATAATGCTCTTGGCGGAGCAACGATTGGCTCAGCCATGCTTCGCCTATGCATGTCCGGGGCAGGCGTAGCTTTTCCGGTGCAGCTCATATCATCGCCACGCCACAGCGTCTCCATACTCTGCTATTCCAGTGCTTTGCACTGCACTTCTTCGCCACGGCTTTGCCCTGCTTCGCCTTTGCTATGCAGCCCTTGCCCTTGCCTTTCTGTGCCAATCCGGCGCGTTGCGGGTACAAGCATTGCCGCAGCTATGCTTCTCAAGGCGTATCCTCAGCTTCGCTGGTCCAAGCTTTTCCGGTGCGGAACGTCGCGCTGCTATTCCGGGGCATTTCATTGCTTTGCACTGCCCCGCTTTGCCCTCACTAAGCGAACGGTGCCAAAGCCATGTACTGCTTTGCCCACGCGCGGCGGGACCAGTCAAATCGTTGCGGTTCCGGCGCTTATCCGTTCGGCTCCTCCGGCGCTTATCCGCTCGGACCATTGCCTGCGCCGTTCAGTCCTTGGTGAAGAACTGTCCGACCCAGCCCTCTGCATTGAGGGGCAGGCCCTTTGCCCAGGGTGCAGGCTGGCTCATAATGGTTCGGATGCGTTGGAGATCAGCTTCCGGGTTTTCGGTGCCGTGTTCCACCACCACTTCATCGTGAATATGGAAGACTACCTTGTACCCAGCCGCTTTCAAGTTGTCGAGGGCAAACTCTAGGCAGTCCCTGCCGATGGCCTGTGTCAGGTTCTCGGTCAGCTTGCCGCCGTAGGTTTCGCTGTCCTGCCAGCCTGCGTTGGTCTGTTCGCGGTAGTGGATGTGCCCGTCATCGGTGATCTTGGGGTCAGCGTAGTACAGTTTGCGCCCGCTTGGCAGGCTCATGGTCAAAAAAGGGAAGGGGACGGTAGTGCTTGCTTCCATGCGGAAGGACACGCCGGGTATGACGGCCCATCCGCGCTTGTTATTGATCGCCAGCCGTGCTGCCTCTTCCATGCTTCGCCAGAGATTTACAATTTTGGGGTTCTGCTGCCGCCAGCGGGTGACCATGTCCTGTATTTCCTCATCGGGCAGGTCCTTCAGCGCGCCGCTGGTATCCATCCGACGCATGGCACCCACCCCGCCCTGGTAGCCCAGGGCCAGGGTGGCAACCTTGCCGCGCTGCCGGTAGCTGTAGTTCGGATTGCCTTTGACGATGGTTTCCACCGGAATACCGAACATTTTTGCTGCTGTGGTTTCGTAAATTTTGCCCGTGGTTCTGAACACATCCAGCACCCATTCTTCCCTGGCCTCCCAGGCAATGAGCCGGGCTTCGATGGCGGAGAAGTCTGCGTCGATGAATACCTTGCCCGGCTCTGGAATCAGTGCGGTGCGGATCATCTGGCTCAATACGTCGCTGACGTCGCCGTAGATCATCTCCAGCGCGGTCAGGTTTTTGGCCTTGATGAGCTCGCGCACTTCATCCTGGTGCTTGAGGTAAGTCCGGGGCAGGTTTTGCACTTGGAGCAGTCTGCCTGCCCAGCGTCCGGTCCGCGTTGCGCCGTAGAACTGCAGCGTTCCGCGGATGCGCCCGTCGGGGCCTGTGGCCGCCTGGATGGCATCGTATTTCTTGAGGGATGATTTCCCCAGGGCTTGCCGAAGCTCCAAAACCCGGCGCACGTTCGCGGGCTGGGGGGCTTTCAGGGCTTCGGCCACTGTAGCTTTTTGCAGGTCTGGCAGCTTTGCGCCTTTGACTTCCAGCCAGCTCAGGAGCTGCGCGGGGCTGTTGGGGTTGCCCAGGTTGGTGATCTGCTTGGCTTCCTGGTACAGCTCAGAACTGTACTGGGCACCACACCAAAGCGCGCCGCTGGTCAGCTCACGGTCGGTGGCAATGCCTCGGCTGTTCATTCGCACGTCATCCCGCCACTGCCGCCAGATGAAATCCGGCACCTTGAAAGGCTCCAGCAGGTGGTCAATGTGTCTTTCAGTCTCAACGTCGCGGATATTGTACTGTCTGAAAATCTGCCACTTGGCGGGGTCGTAACTTGGCAGATTACGGATGCGGCCACCGTTGGCCTTGGTTGGCTTGCAGGGGCAGCAGAAGTAACGGATCAGGGCCTTGCCCTCCCGCATCTTGGCTTTGTCGTCGGGCAACTGGAGGGCTTTGCCTGCGTCTTTCAGGCTGGCGGGCAGGCCGCAGTACATGGCGTGAACCATGCTGTCTTCCCACTGCTCCAGCCAATCTTCACGCTGCTGTTGGGTCAGGTGGAAGTATTCGCTTAAGCACCACCATTCAAAGGCGGCGTTCCAGGCCCGCTTGGTGTAGCGGGGGTCGAAGAATATGTTCTGGAGATTTTTCAGTTCGAACCAGCTTTCCGCGTAGGCGGGGTCGTAAATCCGCACCTTGCCATCGTCCACGGCAAGGCTGCAAAGCAGAATTTCAAAGTCCGGGTCCTGCGCGTAGCGGTATGCTCCTACCTTGCCGATGTCCTGGGGACTGTAAGTTTCCAAGTCCACCGTAAGAATCATAAAGATGTACCTCCGTGCCGGGTATCAGCCCAGCATATCCTCGACCTCAGGGGGAAGGGGTTCGAAGCCGTCCAGACCGGTGTCACCACCCAGGCGCGGTCCATCCTTGGTTTTCTGGATGGCTACCAAGCCTGCCGAGATGCCCTTGCCGCCTTTAGGGTTGTTGTAGGCATAGATGCTCACCTTGACGTTGGCGTAGCAGCCGCTGTACACTTCATCGCGGTCCATGACCGGGTTGCAGCGGGCATCGATGATCTTGGGCGGGTGGTCGGCGTTGGCCTTGGCGTTGAGGAAGTAGCAGCCAGCGTAGTTGGAATCGCCGCCCTTGGTCGGGTCAGTGTCGCCATCGCGGAGCAGGGGGTGTGCGTAGCTGGCGGGCTTCTTGCCACCCCACTTGGTTGTGATTGCCTCGCTCTCGATCTTGGTCATCAGCTTCTGGAGGCGCTGGATGGTGGCGGTGTCCGTCTTGGGGATCAGCAGGCAGCAGCTGTACTGCATCTTGTCGCCCTCCATGCTCTGGCGGGCTTCCCAAATGTTGGCGTAGCTCAGGCGGCAGGGGAGAATAATTTCGTTTGAGTTCATGGTGTTTTGTCCTTTCTTTCTTTTCATTCGTTGGCAGGGGTGAATCCTTCGGCTGCGTCATACGCGGGCCGCTTATCACTCTCGGGGGCCAGGGTGGGCTTGCCCTTGGGCTTTTCCACCCAGGTACCGCAGACCTCGGCAAAACGTTTCTTGCCCAGCAGCTTCTCGGCTGCCGTCAGGCTGATGGGGCTACGCTCGTACAGCATCACCTCGCTGATGCCATCGGCCTCAATGGCCTTAAAGGCGGCATCCTGGTCGGTGAACCGGCGGGTGCTGCGTCCCTCGACCAGCTTCCAGCCGGGGACTGAGTGTCCCTGCTGCAGCTGTTTTTGGGCGTACTCCTCCAGACATTTCACATACTCCGCAACACCCTGTGCCGCGATCAGCCACGTTCCGACTTCCTCGTCAGTCAGCAGGCGCGGGTCTCTGGCCTCGGGGGTCTGGGTCATGAAGTCGGCCAGCGGGCCGTACTTGTCCTTCCATGCCCGGCATTGTGCCTTCGCCCGGCACCAGCGGCATTGCTTCTCGCCGGGGTTCAACTTGCCCTTGCCCTCCCATGCCAGCTTGGCGGTGGGTCTGAGCGTGCTTTCTGCCCAGTCGAGCAGCTGGTCTGCTGGAATCTCCCAGGTCTCCGGCTCGCTCTGGATGCGGGGCTGCACGATGGTCATGCGCACGGTCTGGATGTCGTCGGTGCTCTGGAAGAGCTGCCATGCCCCCAAGGCGTACAGCATCATCTGGGTGTTCTCCTCCGGGCTGACCGGAACCCCTGCGCCGTACTTGAAATCCACTACATGGAGCAGGCCGTCGCCGATCAGCAGGCAGTCGCAGGTGCCGAAGCACTCCGGGACCCAGCGGGTCATCTTGACGTGCTGTTCTACACATACCGTGGGTGTGTGGGGGAAGCCAACCCAGAGGGTGTGGATGAAGTCCGCGTACAGTTCCGCGGCGTTTTTCATCTCGGTGGGGTACTCCGGGTTGTCCAGCAGGTCCTGCGTGGGTGCTGCCGGCAGCCCCATCCAGGCGGGAACGCTGCGGCGGACCAGCTGCTCGCATAGGTAGTGGGCCTTGGTGCCCTCCTCCGCGTAGACGCTGGTTTCGTGGGGCATGTGCTCGGTAAGCCTTGCACTGGGCGGGCAGCCCAGCCACATGGCACTGCTGGAGGGGCCCAGCAAAGCGTGTTTACTTGGTGCCATCGTCTGCCTCCTGCGTGTCTGCGAACGCATCCGTCAGCGTGGCTTTGAAGTAGCCCATCAGGAAGTTGCGGCCATCATCAGTGGACGCGCTGTTGTGGATAGCGCTTGCGGTGGCAAAAGCGAGTGCTTTCAAAACCTCCCCGCATTCGCCATCGACTTCCACTCGCGTGCGTTCCTTGTTGCGGGTGATCTTTACGGTTGCGGTGATGTTGGGAAGCTCCTCTTCCACCACATCGAGCCAGCGCCCGGGGAAAGCCCAGGGGTGATCATCTTGGAGGCTGTCCCACTTGACCCAGTAGATGTCGTTGTTGGTGGAGGCCAGCTTATCTACCGTGCCGAGGCTGCCCGGCTCCGGGTAAAACTCAGGCATCTCTTCGTGCAGCATCCGGGTGTTTTTGTTGTCCGCTACGCGGACGCGATCTCCAGTCTTAACCATTGAGGTTTACCTCCATTTCGTTCAGTGCTTCAGCCCAGTGTTCGCTGGGGATGTCAGAAAGCTTGCGGACGCTGTACTTGCCCAGAATCTCTCCGAGCTTATCCTGCTTGCCTGCCAGCGCAAGCTTGCGGCCTGTGGTCTGCAAATCTTCCAGCGTTACCGGCTTAGCGGCGGTTTCTTCCTTGGGGGCCACAGCGGGCTGCTGCGGGGCCTGCGGTTTGGTGAAGGGAATCTCTCCGTCCGTGGGCACATGTGCCTGTACGGGGGCTGCCTGCGGGGCAGGGGAGCGCTTGGCGGGGGCTGCCGGAGCCTGAATGCCTGCGTTCAGGGCGTTCAGGGCATCCCGGTACTCTGCCGGGGTGCTTGCGCTGATGCTGATGCAAATTTCCATCACTGTACCTCCTCGTTCTCGTCAAGCGCGGCCATGTTGCTGATGGCGTAGGCGACGCACTGTTCGACAATGTCGCCCATGTCGGTGTCGGCCATGCTCGAAAGCATCTTGATCCACTGGAATGTCGTGGGGGTGAGCCGGACTGTCGGCTTCGTCAGGTTGCCTTTCTGCTGGATGACTACCGGACGACCGTTCTTATTTTTCAGAATGAACTTTTTCATTTTTGACCTCCGTTGTTTTGAGCAGCGCACCGCAGATGACGTTCAGGGCCAACGCGGCGGCAATCACGCCGGGAATGTTCAGGGATCCGAGCGATGCAATCCCGTAAACCAGGGTTGCGGTGCCCGCCAGCCTGAGAATGTGTGCCATCGTTAGTACCTCCGCTCTGTGCTGACCAACTGTCGGGCCAGCGTTGTTGCCGGAATGACGCGGCCCCTGTGTTCACCGATCCAGCCGCTGATGACGTAGCTGACCCGCTTGACGGGCAGCCCGGTAATGGCTGCTGCTTCGGTGATGGTTACTAGCTCGCCTTTTGCCTCCCGGCGGACGCGCTCCAGCGCATCTCTGTAACCCTCGGGCTCTCGCATTTCGGTGTCCTCCTTTTACTGCTTGCAGCTTTCGATGAAAGCTGCAATGTCTTTGCCTGTGATTCGGATGGTTCGTCCGTCGCCAAGGTTGGCGGCGGGCAGCCGGCCCTCTCGGATGTAGCGGTCGATGCTTGCAATGCTTACCTGCAAAACGTCCGCCGCTTGCTCACGGGTGTAGACCCGGCTTTCAATCAGTTCCATTCGCGCCCTCCTTCCTTATTAAGGGCAACGCGGACTTGCAAAGCGGTTGAAAGTATGTTATATTCAGGTTGTCTAGGTCTGAATAGGTCTTAAAACGCTTTGTAACGCTGCGTTGTGCCCTGTTCTTGTTCCTTGTGCCTTATTTCGTCTTGTTTGGTCTTGGAACGCCTTCTATTCTACCCCAGAAAATTGAGGAAAGCAACGATTTTCCTCAATTTTATGGTGATTCTACGTTTTGCACAAATAGGAGGTCTTAAAGTGCTACGAATTGACCGATTGCTTGAAAGGGCAAAAGCGCGGGGGGTCTCGCAGGCGCATCTGGCCGAATTGGTGGGGAGAAAGTCCTACTATGTTCGTGATCTTGTCCGGGATGGCACCCAGCCGCCTGCCGAGACCGTTGCGGTCTGGGCGGAGGCCCTGTCCACCACTCCTGCCTACCTGTTAGGAGAGACGGACGAAAAAGAAAAGCCCACCGGCACTGTGGCCGGTGGGCTGGATAAAGCGGACGCGGAAATCTTGGATATTATTCATCATCTCCCGCCGGAGAAATATTCTGCGGCGATTGCGATGCTTCGAGGTCTTGCAAATACTTGAGGTATTCTGCTTTATTTGGTAGCTTGTGTAGCAATTCCACTATTTCTTGGTCGGTGAGTTTTTGCATGATATCCGCTCCCTTTTTGGTGTGAATCGGTTGTTTTGATACAACTATACAAAACCTATGGTTGTAATTCAATTAGCAATTTGCACAAATCAGGAAAGATGTGCTTAAAAGTCCGAGTTATTGTATGACGGGAGGTGTCTGTATGGGACAGCGTAAACGCCGGGCGGATGGCCTGTTGGAACGCAAGCGAACCATTGACGGCAAGGTCGTGCATTTTTACGGGCATACTTTGGCCGAGGTTGAACAAAAAATTGACGACTACAAAGCCGCCCTGGCTGAAACGAAAGCCCAGGGTGAGAAATTCTCGGTCGTCTACGATGACTGGATGAAACTCCGCCGCACGCAGATTAAACCCTCCACGCTGTACTGCTCCTTCGCAGCCTGCGCCCGCACGCGGGAGGAATGGGCAGACTACCGAATGAAAGAAATAACGCCGACGCGCATTGCCGCCTGGTATCAGCGCTTGGGGGATCAGGGCTATGCAAAGGGCACCGTGCGCAACCATCAGGATATCCTTGCCAGCGTGTTCCGGCATTGGATTGTCTACTTTGGCGGCGACTTTAATCCTTGCCCTTATGTTGATGTGCCGCGTAACCTCTCCACGAAAGTGCGCATGCCACCCACTGACGCGCAGCTTGCCGCAGTAAGAGCACACCCGGAGGGCTTTGGTTTTGTGGCCTGGCTTCTCATGTATACGGGTATTCGTTTGGGTGAGTGCATGGCGCTGCAATGGCAGGACGTGGACTTTGATGCAGGGGTTATCCATATCACAAAATCTGTATGGTGGCGCAACTGCAACCCAGTTATTACCACCCCCAAAACCAAGAATGCCATTCGTGATGTGCCTATTCTCGCTGTGCTGCGCCCCTTGCTGCTAGAGCATCAGGGAGCGCCCACGGACTATGTTACCTCTGGGCGGGCCACGCCCTTTACCTCGTCTGAGTATCGCCGCAGATGGGCCGCATATTGGCGCTCCCTGGGCTATTATCATTCGGACGGCTCTGGGGCGTGGGATGCGGATGTGTCTGCGCATCAGTTCCGCCACGGTATGGCTTCCACCCTGTATGCTGCGGGCGTTGGCGAAATGGAAGCGCAGAGAATTCTTGGCCACGCATCCATCACCACCACCCATGAGGTGTATACCCACCTGCGGCAAGCCCAGCTTTCTGCGGCTGCTGACCGCTTGAATGATTTTATCTCGACCGGGTCGTAGGTCGTATAAAGGTCGTGAGGTACTGAAAATGAACCGATACAACGTTATTAAAATAATGGTTGACGAATAAGCGATGCCGAAGCTGACACAGGTAAAAGAAACAAAAAGAGGCCGCTATGCGCTGTTCTTTGACGGCGAGTTTGCCTTTTCGCTGGACGAGGACACCTTTGCCATGGCGGGGCTGCATACCGGGGATGAGCTGGAAGAATGGCAGATCCATGACCTGCAGACCAAAAGCGACACCCGCAAGGCTGTGGATAAAGCCATGGACCTGCTGGCCCTGCGGGACCATGCAGCCGGGGAGCTTTATCAAAAGCTCTGCCGCAGCTTTGACCCCCACAGCGCTGCCGCCGCCGTGGCAAAAATGCAGGAGCTGAACCTGCTGGATGACGCCGGTTTTGCCCGCCGCCGTGCGGCGGAGCTGCTGCGCAAGCGCAAGAGCCGCCGTGCAATTCTGGATGATCTGCACGCCAAAGGCATTGACCGCGGCGTGGCCGCCGAAGCGGTGGAAGCTCTGTTTGCCCAAAGCGAGGAGGACGAGGAGGAAAACCCGGAGCTGGCCAATGCCCGCGCACTGGTGGAACGCCACTATGCCGCAAAGCTGGCACAGGGCAAATGGCAGCAGGTAGCTGCCGCTTTAGCACGGCGCGGGTTCTCCCACAGCGTGATCCGCCAGGCATTGGCAGATGCCGAGACAGAAGAAACCGAAGCGTAACACAAAAAAGTACACACCGCAGGGGCAAAAAATGCTCCTGCGGCATTGTGGTATCAATGCACCGAACGGATAACTTTGCCTGAATTTTGCCCAAGCAAGCGGCAGAGCCCAACATAACATACTGAAAAGAGAGACAGGAACAACCATACATGAATATTGCAATTATTTCCCTTGGATGCCCCAAAAACCAGGTCGATGCTGATGTATTCTGCCACGCGCTGATCAAGGCGGGCCACCAGACGGTTGCGGACCCCGAACAGGCGGACATTATTATTGTCAACACCTGCGGCTTTATCCAGTCCGCTAAAGAGGAAGCCATTGAAAACATTTTGATGGCCTGCCAGTATAAGCAGCAGAACCCCAACCTGAAGGTGATCGTGACCGGCTGCCTGGCTGAGCGCTATAAAACCCAGATTGTGAGCGAAATGCCGGAAGTGGACGCCGTTGTGGGCATTGGCTCCAACGCCGCTCTGCCCGCCATTGTGGAGCGCCTGACCGCCAACGGCGCGGGCCAGGTGGAAAGCTATGGCCCCAAATGCGATATGGAGCTGGGCGGTGCCCGTGTTATCAGCACGCCGCGCCACTATGCTTACCTGAAAATTGCCGAAGGCTGCAACAACCGCTGCCATTACTGTGCCATCCCGCTCATCCGCGGCCCGCTGCGCAGCCGCCCCATTGACGACTGTGTTGCCGAAGCTCGCTGGCTGGCCGGGGAGGGCGTGAAAGAGCTGATCCTGGTGGCGCAGGACCCCACCGCTTACGGCGAGGACTGGGGCAAACCCGGCGCAGTTTGCGAACTGTTGGATAAGCTGAACACCATTGAGGGCATCCGCTGGATCCGTGTGCTGTACGCCTACCCGGAGCGTATCTCCGATGAATTCATCGCAGCCCTTGTGCGCAACAATAAGGTTGTGCCGTATCTCGATCTGCCCATCCAGCACTGCGATGACGAGGTGCTGAAAAACATGAACCGCCGCGGCGGCCGCAAAGAAATTGAGGATGCCATCCGCCGCCTGCGCGCGGCCATCCCCAACATCACGCTGCGCACCACCCTGATTGCAGGTTTCCCGGGTGAGACCGAGGAACAGTACAGCGAGCTGTGCGACTTTGTCAAAACCGTCAAGTTTGACCGCCTGGGCTGCTTTGCCTATTCCGCCGAGGAAAACACCGTGGCCGCCAAGATGGACAACCAGATTGACGAGGAAGTCAAGCAGCGCCGCGCAGACCACATTATGGAGCTGCAGGCCGAGATCAGCGCGGAAAAGGAAGCAGAAAAGGTCGGCAAGACCTATGAGTGCATCTGCGATGGCGTGGACGATGAAACCGGCATGTACCTGCTGCGCTCCGCAGCAGACTGCCCGGAAATTGATGGCAGCATCATGACCCCGGCAGATACCCCGCTGGAAGCCGGCGCGTTCTATAACGTTACCATCACCGATGCCGATACTTATGATCTTTATGGTTATGCGGAAAGCAAAGTGGAGGAATAAACCATGAATCTGCCTAACAAATTAACGATGATGCGTGTCATCATGGTGCCATTCTTTATGGTATTTGCTGCCATGAGCCACATGGGCACGCCCCAGTTCAATGCAACGTATGCCTTGATAGCGGGTATTCTGTTTGCTGTGGCCAGCTTTACGGATTTCCTGGATGGCTACCTGGCCCGCAAGAACCACCTGGTAACGGACTTTGGCAAGTTTATGGACCCGCTGGCTGATAAAATGCTCACCACCGCC
>ENA-ORSS01000797-ORSS01000797.1-human-gut-metagenome-genome-assembly--contig:-NODE-797-length-36518-cov-7.612594_pt1 | contig 36518 bp, 27 predicted proteins | sample MGYA00241899_ERZ509162 | MGnify/ENA primary metagenome ERZ509162 (study PRJEB26280, sample SAMEA2338641) | human gut metagenome | biome: human gut; feature: human-associated habitat; material: faeces... | reverse complement strand
AATGATTTCCAGAATCTGCCGGTCAAGATTGTCTATTTTTTCCATAATAGTAAATTAGTAAAGTTCTTGTTCTTATCAAATAGTAAGCAAATATAGGACTTTATTTTAATTTCTCTATAAAATGGAAAGGAAAATTGTGAAAAACAAAAGAAAAAGCGGATAAGACAGGCTTTTTTCTGTGCATCTGTCTTATCCGCCCGGAATAACGTTCTGATAGGAAACGCTATCTTATGACTACTTCTTGTCGTTTTCGATACCTACCAGTTCTACTTCGAAGATCAGTGTAGAGAACGGTTTGATCTGTCCGCCAGTTTCTCTTGAACCGTAAGCCAGGTCGTAGGGGATGTAGAGTTCCCACTTCGAACCTACAGGCATCATGGTCAGAGCCTCAGTCCAGCCTTTGATCACCTGGTTGGCGCGGAAAGTAGCGGGTTGCGACTTGCCGTCTTTGTCTTTACGCTTGTACGAGCTGTCGAACTCTGTTCCGTCGATCAGGGTACCTTTGTAGTTTACCTTCACCTTGCTGGTATCGGCCGGGATGGCACCTGTACCTTTGGTGATGATTTTATATTGCAGACCGCTTTCGGTAGTTACCACGCCTTCCTTAGTCTTGTTCTCGGCCAGGAACTTTTCGCCTGCAGCCTTGTTGTCGGCATATTTCTTTTCAATGGCTTTCTCTCTGATAATGTCCATCTTGGTACGCATGTAGTCCTGAGCCTGAGCCATTTCCATGGCGCCACCCTTACCTACTACTCCGGCTACGAATCCTGCCAGCATGTTTTCGCGGCTCAGTGTCTGTGTAGAGTCTTCACCGAAGATCTGTTGGTTGAAGCCTTCTACCCATTGCTTGCTTACCATCTGACCAATCTGCAGACCGGCCATGTAGGCTACGTCTTCTTTGCTGATTTTTTGAGCACCTTCGTTGAAACCTTTCAGGAAGGTAGACATTTGAGTTGAGTCGATGCCTTGTTGTGCCAGATATTGTTCCAAGCCTTCAGTACGTGCCATACCGATGGCATAAGACAATGAGTCGATGTCCGTCTTGATGTTTCCTTTCGGACTTTGTGCAGTACAAGATGCCATACCGGCGGCTACTGCCAGAGCCATGACGATTGATACTTTTTTCATTTTGCTTTTAAGTTTATTATTTGGATAAGATTTTCAATAATTCTACGTCGAATATCAGTGTGCTGTGAGGCGGAATCATTTCGCCGGCTCCTTGTGCGCCATAGGCCAGTTCGCTGGGGATGTAGAGTTTCCACTTGGCACCTTCGGGCATTAGTTGCAGGGCTTCTACCCATCCGGGGATCACTTGGTTGACGCCAAACGTAGCGGGCTGTCCACGCTTGATGGAGCTGTCGAACAGGGTTCCGTCTATCAGCGTACCTTCGTAGTGGCACTGTACCTGGTCAGTAGCTTTGGCATAGTGGCCTACGTTGCCTTCCTTGATGACCTCGTATTGCAGGCCGCTGGGCAGTGTGACTACGCCGGGGCGTTTGCCGTTCTCTTCCAGGAACTTCTGTCCGGCTTCGATGTTTGCCGCGTTCATCTTCTGCTCCATTTCTTCGAAGTATTTGTTCACGATGTCGCGTGCTTCCGTATGGCTGATGGCTGTCTGGTTGCCTTCCAGCACATCTTTGATGGCCTGTGCGAAGTCTTCTACTACGATGCCTTTGGCACCCATGCTCCATAAGTTCTGACCTATTCCAAGGCCGATTGCATAACTGAATTTGTCCATAAGTCGTTTTTTCGTTGGTGGGGCAGTACTGATTATCTGCCCGTTGCAAATGAATGAGTGGCAAAAGTACGCCTTTTATTTGAATGATAAGGCGTTTGGTTATTTAATTTTTCTTATTTTATTCATGTTTCGCAAACTCAACATGTAGTTGACAAGTAGATAGTTAACAAGGCTGGAAAGCCGAATATTGGACAGGACGGCAGAAGATATCTGCAGGATGTTGCCGGTTCTTAATCTTTACGGCCGTGCTTGTTTGCGTCCTATAGCTTTGTTTACTAAGAAGTTGAACTGTGTGCGGCGATTCAATTGCAAGGCGTGATGCCGCCTTTTCATACTCTGATGTTATGGCTTCGCTGCGGAGTGGCATCGGTTGTCTGGCCGTTGTGTTTGATTTCTTTCAAGTGCCTGCCGGCGTAGTCGCACAGTTCGAAACGGATATCTTCGTGCTCCAGGTCGATACAAAGGTAGGTTGCGGTGTTCTTGAAAGCTTTGGAGTAGAAGATGACTCTTTTCTGCTCGTTGTTCGAGTTGATGCGCGACAGTCGCGTGTGCAGACACCATCCGTTCATCAGAGCTATTTGGGTAGCGTGTTCGATGAGGTAGGCCTGCTTCTCTTCAGTCGAGGCGGAGTGGCGGTTGTCTTCGTGTCCTATCCGTGACAGATATCTGGTCACCATTTCCTGGTTCCATAAGGGCTCTTTTTCAGGGTTCTTCCTTTTGCATTCCTTCAACGAGGTGAGGCAGACAGCCATCTGTCCGGTTTCTACCCGATACAGGTTTTTTACGGTGGCTTTTTGTACTTTTTTGCCGGTACCCGCACGCAGGAAACCCTCGATGGTGTCTCGCTTGTCTACTTCCCGAAAGGTGAAACTCACCACAGGGCGGTCGTCCGTACAGGCTTTGCCCAGTGCGGCGGAAGGGTTGCTGAAGTCTGCTTCTTCGCAGAACACGGTGTCGGCATCCAGTTCGTCGGGGCGGGCTTCGCGCAGGGTGCTGTCCATCAGGGTGACGATTTCCATCCGCTGGTCATCGTTCAGTTCTTCCATCCGGAGGTAACAGTCTTTCCATGCTACTCCGCCCAGAGGCAGGCTCTTGTAGCCTTGCGGGCAGACAATCTTGTCCACGCCGTATTCTTTCAGCCGGTCGGCAAGGATGCCAAAACAGCTGATAGCTTCCCAGTGTTCGCACAGCTTTCCGTCGCACCGGTACGATTGGTCGTTGAGTAGAAGTTCCATGAGGGGGAATGGCTGAAGCAGGAGGTTAAGGTTGGTTGATTTGGCGCAGAGCCAGTTCCCATTCATCGAAGAATCCTTGCGGCCAGTGGTCCAGGGTGCCATCTTCTTCGAGCACGATGCGTTCGTTCAGATGGAATTCGGGATGGTCCTTGTCCTGATAGATGTAGTGTATTTCTACCTTGCCGGCATCTGTCCGGCCTTTGCCTTCCATTCCAGCCTTAGTCATGACCCGTACGCCGTTCAGCAGGTGGTCACTGTGGGTTTCGACTATAATCTGTATGCCGTGTTCGGCGGCCAGTGCCAGCAGTTGTCCTGTGCGGAACTGTGCCGACGGATGTAGGTGGGCTTCCGGGTTTTCGATGATGAGCAACGAATTCTCCGGTGCCGTGAGCACGGCCAGTATGATGGGTAGTATATACGAGTTTCCGAAAGCTACGTTCAGGGGCGAAAAGGCTATTTCGTTGCCCTGCACATTTTTCGAGTAGCTCAGGGTGACGCGGTCGGCAGTCTCCTGTGCAGCAGCCAGGCTGACGTCGCTGCCCATGATGTAGCTCAGCCAGGCCGATACGTTGGCAAAGACGGAGTGGTTCTTTTCCAGCAGGCAAAGGGCTGGTACGGGTACCTGTTCGTTGCTGCTCATGGCTTCGTAGAAGCGGAAGGCGGTGTTGCTGCCGTGCTTGTCGCCCAGGCGGCTGTCGGTGTTGCTGGCATTGCCTTTCCGGTAATTGCTTTGCGGAGCGGTGCGGTCGGCATACAGGTAGACGAAGCTGGGGGCGAAGAGCGGCCACGCTGTCAGTACGTGGTCAATGTTGTCCGAAGGAATGCAGGCAATTTCCGTATCGTCTGTCACGGCGTCCTTCAGGGTGAAGCAGGCTTCTTCCGATTGGTCATTGGTCAGCCTGATCAGGATGTCGGCATCTTCGCTCAAGGCATAGCGCATGGCATTGCCGTTGGTCAGGTCGGTCAGGTCGCCGTCGGCTTTTACGTGGGTGTGCAGGTCGGTCCGCTTGTCGTCGTTGCTTTGTCGCAGGAGCAGCAGGGCCTGGACGATGCTCGACTTGCCGGCACCGTTCACTCCCGTTATCAGTGTCAGTCCGCCCAGCGGCAGAGCCAGTTCGTCGAAGCATTTGAAGTTCTTCAGGTATACGTGTTTCAGCATTATTTCGTTTCCAGTTGTTGTTTCAGATAAAGGTACCGTTTCAGATAGTTTTCCAGCAGTTGTCCCGTGTAGGGAGGGGTGGCAGGTATTTCTTTCCAGGCTTCTGTTGCCCATTCCTCCCAGTTGCGGGGAGGCTGTTCTTGGGGTTGGGTGGAAAGCAGTGCCAGCATAGCTTCCTGTTTTTCTGCCTGCTTCCGGGTTGTCAGTCTGGGCCGGTCTATTTGTTCGAAAATCCTCCGGGCGGTTTCCGCAAAACGGCTTTCCTGTACAAGGCTTTCCAGATCGGGCTGTGTGAGCAGTTCGTTCACCAGTACTTCGACCGGAGTTCTCAGAACTTCATAGTTGCTGCGGAGCATGTTCAACCTATAAAGGTGGAAGACAAGCAGCCGCCCGGTCACTCCCTCTGGCGAATACACATCGAATCCGCTTCTGAGGAGACCGCTTCTTCTTGGATTTGTTTCCCGGTAAAGTCTTTTCAGCGTTTTAAATCCTTCGGGGAAAAGGAAATCCCGACACGGATTGCTGACATCGCTATTCCCTTTGGCAAGCAGGCCGGTGTACACACCGTAGCGTACCAGGTCGGGCGTATTGGGGTTCAGAAGATTGACTTCGAACTTGAAGTTCAAGATTTTACGCCTTACCAGGAGAGGAAGCTGGTCGAAGTGCTGGTTTTCGTACATGTCGCCCAGAAAGTAGAGCGACTGCAGGGCAAACCGTCCTTGGACAAAATCAGACAGAGCCGTCAGGCGTTTCCGTCCGTCAACGATGTACCATTCTGTCTGGCTGCCGTCGAAGAAGAGAGCTGGTTGCGGTTGTCCTACAATCAGATTTTCGATGAAGCGTGATTGCAGTTGCGGCTGCCAGTCGCTTACTGTTCTCCGTCGGTGGAATGGGAGCGGTTGCAACTTGCCGTGCCACAAGTTGATAAGTTCTTCCGATGCGAAGAACTGGTTGCGGAAATGGCTGAGTGTGGCTTTGTAACTGTCTGAAAACATACTTACTTTCTGTTGCGGCCTTTTTTGATTTGCCTGATGCAAATATAAATACTTTTTGCGGTATTCTTTTCCGAATAGGCCCGAAAGAAGTGCGAAAACCGGAGAAAAGATAGTTTTTTTGCCCGAGAACGTTTATTTTTGTCTGTACGAATCAGTCAAATTATAAAGAGAAAGGAACAAGTTATGAAGAATCTGGTTGTTTTGTCGGGTGCAGGCATGAGTGCCGAGAGTGGTATCAGTACGTTCCGCGATGCGGGCGGGTTGTGGGACCGTTATCCGGTGGAGCAGGTGGCCACGCCCGAAGGCTATGCGCGCAACCCCGAACTGGTCATCAACTTCTACAACGAGCGCCGCCGTCAGTTGCTCGAAGTGGAGCCCAACGAGGGACATCGGGGAGTGGCGGCTTTGGAGAAAGACTTCAACGTCACCGTAGTGACGCAGAACATTGATAACCTGCACGAACGCGCAGGCAGCACGCACATTATCCACTTGCACGGCGAGCTGACCAAGGTCTGCTCCAGTCGCGACCCCTACAATCCGCACTTCATCAGGGAACTGAAGCCTTCCGAATACGAGGTGCACTTGGGCGACAAGGCGGGCGACGGCAGCCAGTTGCGTCCCTTCATCGTGTGGTTCGGCGAGGCGGTGCCCGAGATTGAAACCGCCATCGAATACGTGCAGCAGGCAGACATCTTCGTCATCATCGGCACTTCGCTGAACGTTTATCCGGCAGCCGGTCTGCTGCACTATGTGCCCCGCGAGGCAGAAGTTTATCTCATCGACCCCAAACCGGTGGACACGCACAGCTCAAGGCCGGTTCATGTCATCCGTAAGGGGGCTTCGGAAGGTGTGGCCGAGTTGAGGAAGCTGTTGGAGAAGTAAGCTGAGGAACCGGAAACTTAAAAATCTGAAATCTGTTTTTACATGCGTACACTTCGCACACTGTTGCTTTTCTTCCCTCTCCTGCTGTTTGCCTTCGTCTCGTGTGGCAAGCGAAACGATGGCTTGCCCGCCTTGCAGCGGGTGGCCTTGCTGGCTAACACCCATCCCGACAGCGCAATGGCGTTGCTCGATTCGTTGCGCGACAGCATCTTCCTTCAGCCTCGTTCCGTCCGTATGTACTACGACCTGCTGACTGTGAAGGCACGCGACAAGGCTTACATTCGTCACACCTCCGACTCGCTTATCCGGAGCGTGCTTCGCTACTACGAGCGTCAGAACGACAAGAAACACCTGCCCGAAACTTATTATTATGCCGGGCGGGTGTATTCCGACTTGGGTGATGCTCCTCAGGCACTCAACTACTTTATCCGAGCCAGTGAAACGGCAGACGGGAAAGATTATGACTTGCTGAGCCGGATTTACAGTCAGATAGGAACCTTGTACCTGTATCAAGCCGTTTACGACAAGGCTTTACCTGTTTTCCGGAAGTGCTATCAATACAACTTGTTGGAGGGGGACAGCGCGGCTTTGGTTTATTGCATTCGCAACATTGGTCGGGCCTATAGTGTGCTGAATCAGGTGGACAGTGCACTTTATTATTATAAGGAAGCGGATAGTCTGGCAATCAGATTGGGTAGTAATTTTCTTAGAAGAAAAGTGAACGGGGAGCTTTCGGCCTATTATACGCAACTGGGGATGTATAAAGAGGCTTATAAGTGTTTGCAAATGGCATTGTCACAGATGAGTCTTGCAGAAAGAGCACCTCGTTATAGTACGGCAGCTCGTTATTATTTCAGTGTAAATCAAATAGATTCAGCTTATTATTATTCGAAGCGAATGACCGAGATAGAGCGGTATTTCTACAAGAAAGAAGGATATGAGGGATTGGCCAGAATCGCACGCCTGAGGGGAAATTATGAAAAGGCGTTTGAGTATTTTGATAAATATCTGGTTTATGCAGACTCAACCAGTGAACTTGTCCGTACCGAAGCTGTCCGCAAAATCAATGCACTCTACAATTATCAGTTGCGGGAAGAGGAAAACAACCGATTGCTGTTGCAAAACAAGCACCAACGATGGGAGATTATTTTGACCACTCTTATATTGGTAGCATTAGGAGCTTTGTTTTTTGCTTACTGGCAGAATAGAAAACGAAAAGAGGAAGAACGAGCAAACCAGTTACGGAAGTTGCGCTTGTTTCAAGAGGTACAGTACCGTCAAAGTCAGGCTTACATCGAAGAAAATTTGAAGCGGATAGCCGAACTGGAAAAAGAATTGCAAGAAGTGAGGACAACATCGGACATCTCCCGGCAAGAATTGCTTCATGCACAAAAACTTTCGTTGGAAAAAGACAACGAGCAGGTAGAAGCACAGCAAAAGATGGAGCAGGAAGCTGTAAAGGCGTTCCAAACTTCTGCGATTTATATAAAGTTTCATGAAACCGATGATAAGATATTGGAGGAAGACTGGAGTGAACTGATTTCAGCGATAGATAATACTTATCGGCATTTTACGCAACGGCTGAAAGACTTGTACCCAATGAATGAAGTGGAACTCCAGGTTTGTTTGTTACTCAAAATAGACATGCCTTTCAAGCGTATCGCCCAGCTTGTACTCCGCAGTAAGCAGGCTGTAACATCCATTCGCAAACGCCTGTACAAGAAAGTGTTCGGTCGGGAAGGTACGCCGGACGAATGGGACTGCTTTATACGGAATTTCTAAATAAATATCAAATCTCTTTGTACGCAAGTTGTACGCAAATCTTTCGTGTGGTTTGCGTACAACTTGCGTACTGTTTTTGGAAAGTAAACAGATAAATAGATTTATTTTTGTGCATGAATTTGAAAAAACGATTGATTATGAAAACAATGATGAAACTATTTTCTTTTTCTTTGTTTACTTTACTCACTTTATTTACAGTAACGGGATGTAGTGACGATGACTCTGATTTGACTGCTCTGATTGGGGAATCCGTTTGGAAAGGTAAGCTGACCTCCGTGTTTGACGGGGTGAGTTATGAAAACGATGTTCGTATCGAGTTCTATCAGGATGGTACAGGCATCTTTTGTGAAGTCAAAACAGAAGAACGTTACGACGAGTTTACCTATCAGTTGTCCGATAATGGCATTCAGTTTACTACTGTCCGCGAAGGAGTTCCCTTGAAAGGTTATTGGTGGTTGCTTGAGTGCTCTGACAACCAGCTTTCTTTAAGGACTCACATCGGCGATGAGGCTAATTATCATTTGTTGGAAATTGAACGGTTGCGTTGATTGAAAAGGATATAGAGAAGGAGGTGAATGTTTTTGTGTTAAAAACATTCCCTCCTTTGGAATTTTTGCTTATTATAACTTCTTTTGTGCACGTCAATAATCTAAGAAAATGATGAAACACTTTAATATTTTCGTGTTAAGCCTTCTTATTGGCTTTGCGGCTTTGGCTGTATTTACTTCGTGTGATAATAGCGAAGAAATGGTGGAAGAAACTTCTCACCCCTTTCCTCGAAGCAGTGTGTTTTGGGGGTATTTTGAAGGAACGGTGGGAGAAGAACAGTTTAGTTTATCCAATTCGGTTCAATCGAGGCCGGTCGTAACTTCTTCCGGATCATTTCAATGGACAGACTCAGTTGTTGTTTTTATGTCGACAGGTATTGTACTTCGTGAAGACTTGGTGATGAAAGTGGTGCTGCATGGAATTGACGACAGCCGTATCCCCCGTTACATAACCGATTATGACTATGACTTGCTGGAAACAAAAACCGATTGCATCAGACTGATAACGGGTGAAGGTGTGGATAAAACTTATTATATTCCGGACAAAGAACATCCGGTTCGTGCGGAAATATTTTATGTCAACTGGGTGACATCCATTTCACCTATGATCGAAGTGCTGGTGGATGGTGTGTTTTATAACCAGAAAAATCCTCTGGATACGATAACAGTAAAGGCACGTTACGGAGCAAGGCAATAATGTAATCAGAAGGTATTCGGCTTGCATGGCTGAAAATATGCCGTTATTGGTTTTCGTTTTTTTCCTAACTATCTAATAATTTTTTCCCAGTTAGGCAGTAATTTTTTCCCAGTTAGGGAAATTTAGGAACGTGATTTATTCCAAAATATAAAAAAGTTCTATAATGATGAAACGCTTCATTCTTTTATTCGTTCTGCTCTCAGCAGTCAGTTTTGCTTCTTTTGCACAGTCTTCTTCCGAAGGCAAGTTTACCTTGTCAGCCGAATTTGGTGCGGGGCATTTGTTAGGCAACTCCAATCTGTCGCCCTATGGTGTCAGTTATCGCGATGCTTACGATAAAGCTTTCAGCAGTAACGTTGAAGTTTTCTGGCTTTTGGACGAGCTGTGGCAGGTGGGCTTGAAGTACAACTTCTTCACTGCTTCCGAGAACTACGAGGTAGACGGTGTCGGCATGCTGGCCGAGAATGTGAACCTGAACTACATTGCGCCACAAGTGGGGCTGCGGCGGATGATTACCCCGCGGCTGTGCATGGAGTATACCATCGGAGCAGGTTATATGCACTACCGTGCCGAAGGTTTTGCCGATGACAAGGAACAACCGACTTATTCGACTGGCTTTCTGGGTGCCAACATGGACTTGGGCTTCAGCTACCGCCTGTATAAAGGATTTTACATGGGTGCGGGTGCTTCGTTGATCGGTGGAAACAGTTCGTCGCTGGATGTAGACGACAACGGAGTGGAAGGAACGGTCGATTTGAGCAAATGGAACAAGATACGGGTGTTGCGTGCCGACTTTCACCTGTCGTTCAAAGCTGTGTTCTGAAAACTGACGTCTTAAGATAGTGTGTTCGATAAACAGAAGGCTTACAGAGAAGATAGAAAAGAAGATTGCTTGTGCATGACATAAAAATCTTTATCTTTGTAACAGATATTATCTCTGGTTCATTGGTAAGTAAATCCTGATGCATTATGAAAAGAAACTATCCGGTAGGCATACAGAATTTTGAAAAGATACGTAGCGGAAACTACTGCTATATCGATAAAACAGAACTGATTTACAAATTGGTGAAATCAGGGCAGTATTATTTCCTAAGTCGTCCCCGTCGCTTCGGAAAGAGTCTGCTAATCTCTACCATAGAAGCATACTTTCAGGGGAAAAAGGAACTTTTCGAAGGGCTTGCCATGGAGACGTTGGAGACGGAATGGACCGAATATCCCATCCTGCACTTGGATTTGAACGCCCAGAAATATGATACACCGGAAAGTCTGTACAGCATCCTCAACGATGCTTTGTGTGCCTGGGAGGCGATGTACGAAACCCGTCCTAGTGAGACGACTCTGTCCTTACGCTTCCAAGGGGTGATACAGCGTGCGGCAGAGAAATGGGGCCGAAACGTAGTCATCCTCATCGACGAGTACGACAAACCCATGCTTCAGGCCATCGGCAACGAAACGTTGCTGACCGACTACCGCAACACGCTGAAAGCCTTCTACGGCGTGATGAAGAGTTGCGACCGCTACATCAGGTTTGCCCTACTGACCGGAGTAACCAAGTTCAGCAAGGTGAGCGTGTTCAGCGATCTGAACAATCTGATGGACATCTCCATCGACGAACGCTTTACCAGTCTGTGCGGCATTACGGAAGAAGAACTGTTTACCAACTTCCAAGAAGACATCATCGAACTGGGGCAAGAGAACAAACTGACCGAAGAGGAAACCAAGGCTGAACTGAAAAAGATGTACGACGGCTATCACTTTGCCGAGGAGAGCGAAGACATCTACAACCCCTTCAGCCTGCTCAATACGTTTGCCAAAATGCGGTTCGGAAGCTATTGGTTCGAAACCGGTACACCCACTTTCTTGGTCGAACTGCTGAAGCACAGCCGCTACGACCTGCACCGCCTGACCGAAGAAATGGCTTCTGCCGACTCGTTGGGAGGCATTGATACAATGCACACCAATCCGGTGCCCATTCTGTATCAAAGCGGTTACCTGACTATTAAGGGTTACGACCGTGAGTTCCAAGTTTACTATTTAGGATTCCCCAATAAAGAGGTAGAAGAAGGCTTTACCAAATTCCTGCTCCCTCGTTACGCCTACTTGGAGACGGGCAACCCGTCGTTCGAAATTATGAGTTTCGTCAAGGACGTGCGTCAGGGCGATGCAGATGCTTTCCTCCGACGGCTTCAGAGTTTCTTTGCCGACAGTCCTTACGAACTGGCACGCGACCTGGAGCTGCACTACCAGAATGTGCTTTTCATCGTCTTCAAGCTGCTGGGCTTCTATACGCAAGCCGAATATCACACTGCCAGCGGACGCATCGACATGGTGGTAAAGACAGATAAGTACATTTATGTCATGGAGTTCAAGCTGGACGGTACCGCCGAAGAAGCACTACAACAGATTAACGACAAGCAGTATGCCCTGCCCTTTGCCTCCGATCCGCGGAAACTGTTTAAGGTAGGTGTGAACTTCAGCAAGGAGATACGGGGCATAGAGGGATGGTTGATAGAAGATTAACATTTAATTCGAGTGCATTATGAAAAGAAACTATCCGGTAGGCATACAGAACTTTGAAGAAATCCGTAAGGGAAATTATCTCTACATTGACAAGACGGCTTTAATCTACAGACTTGTGGAAAGCGGTAAATACTATTTCCTGAGCCGCCCCCGTCGGTTCGGGAAGAGCCTGCTTATCTCTACCTTAGAGGCATATTTCCAGGGACGGAAGGATTTGTTTGAAGGACTTGCCATGGAAACGTTGGAGACGGAATGGATGGAATACCCTATTCTACATCTCGATCTCAATACCAAGAAATACGAGAACCATTCTTCGCTCAATGAAATCCTGAATCAGCACCTCGAAAAATGGGAAGCTGTCTACGGTGACGAAAAAAAGGAACGTTCGCCCGAGGAGCGTTTTTCTTATATGATAGAAAAAATCAGTACGATTACGGGGCGCAACGTGGTCATCCTCATTGACGAATATGATAAGCCCATGCTTCAGGCCATCGGCAACGAAGCGTTGCTGACCGACTACCGCAACACGCTGAAAGCCTTCTACGGCGTGATGAAGAGTTGCGACCGCTACATCAGGTTTGCCCTACTGACCGGAGTAACCAAGTTCAGCAAGGTGAGCGTGTTCAGCGATCTGAACAATCTGATGGACATCTCCATCGACGAACGCTTTACCAGTCTGTGCGGCATTACGGAAGAAGAACTGTTTACCAACTTCCAAGAAGACATCATCGAACTGGGGCAAGAGAACAAACTGACCGAAGAGGAAACCAAGGCTGAACTGAAAAAGATGTACGACGGCTATCACTTTGCCGAGGAGAGCGAAGACATCTACAACCCCTTCAGCCTGCTCAATACGTTTGCCAAAATGCGGTTCGGAAGCTATTGGTTCGAAACCGGTACACCCACTTTCTTGGTCGAACTGCTGAAGCACAGCCGCTACGACCTGCACCGCCTGACCGAAGAAATGGCTTCTGCCGACTCGTTGGGAGGCATTGATACAATGCACACCAATCCGGTGCCCATTCTGTATCAAAGCGGTTACCTGACTATTAAGGGTTACGACCGTGAGTTCCAAGTTTACTATTTAGGATTCCCCAATAAAGAGGTAGAAGAAGGCTTTACCAAATTCCTGCTCCCTCGTTACGCCTACTTGGAGACGGGCAACCCGTCGTTCGAAATTATGAGTTTCGTCAAGGACGTGCGTCAGGGCGATGCAGATGCTTTCCTCCGACGGCTTCAGAGTTTCTTTGCCGACAGTCCTTACGAACTGGCACGCGACCTGGAGCTGCACTACCAGAATGTGCTTTTCATCGTCTTCAAGCTGCTGGGCTTCTATACGCAAGCCGAATATCACACTGCCAGCGGACGCATCGACATGGTGGTAAAGACAGATAAGTACATTTATGTCATGGAGTTCAAGCTGGACGGCACCGCCGAAGAAGCACTACAGCAGATTAACGACAAGCAGTATGCCCTGCCCTTTGCCTCCGACTCACGGAAACTGTTTAAGGTAGGCGTGAACTTCAGCAAGGAAACGCGAGGGATAGAGGGGTGGCTGATAGAAGATTAACATTATTACAGAGAGTCAATATACTATTTTATCATTATTGCAAACATCTTTAAAGTTATGAAAAAAGGAGTCTTGTATGTGGCCCTTGCCGGCCTGTTGTTTTCGTCTTGTTGCACTATCTTTACCGGTTCGCGCCAAGCGGTAACGTTCATGGCGCCCAACGGCACCAAGATTTTTGATGCGGCGACCAATGTGAAGATTGCCGAAGTGAAGGAAGAAAACACTGTAACTGCCAAAATCAAAAAGAGCCGCGAGGACAAACAGCTGATAGCCCGCAAGGAAGGTTTCAATCCTACACCTTTCCTGCTCGAAACCAATTTCAATGCTTCCAGCCTGTGGAATATTCTTTTCTGGCCGGGTTTCCTGGTTGACTTTGGAACCGGAAAGATGTTCAAGTGGGACAATACCATTGTGAACTTAGAGTTGGAACCTGCTGAGCAACAGACGGAAGGAGCCGAATGAAAGTACCTGTTTAAGGGACTGCTTCCTTTCAGGCACGGATTACGCGGAGACTCACGGATTATTTTCCGGTGTTTTTCCGTGTAATCCGTGCCTGAAAAATGATTACTATATCCTTTATTTACTTCTTTATCACTGCCCTCACCACGAACCAGGCGTGATGAACCACGGTACTCAGCCAGCCGTAATGCTTCGTCATGATGCGGAAACGTTCGTGCAGCGAAGCCTTGTGGTTGCGGGTGGTCATGCCTTCCTCTAAATAATCGATCAGAGTGAGGTGCGTATTGTGCAATACCTTTGACTTTTTCATGATGCGGATGCACCAGTCGAAGTCGGCCGAAAAGCGGTAGCTGAGGTCGTAGGGCTCGGCCAGCGTGCGCTTGGCGAAGAATGCCTGATGGCACACCAACATCCCGTGTCGGAAGCTGCGCCACGTCAGATGTTCGGGTGCTTGAAGACGGCGCATGCGTACAAAGTGTCCTTCGGCATCGACCAGTTCCGTTTCGCCATAGAGTACGTCGGGCAGTTCGGTCAGTTCGCGCAGGGTGTGCACCATCTGTTGCAGGGTGTCGTCCTCGTGGAAGCTGTCGCCCGCGTTGAGGAAGCAGACGTAGTCGCCCGTGGCAAGGCGGAGGCCTTTGTTCATGGCGTCGTACAGTCCCTTGTCAGGTTCGCTTACGACGGTGGCGATGCGGTCGCGATAGCGGTTGATGATGGACAGGGTACGGTCCTTCGAGGCGCCGTCCACGATGATGTACTCCACGTGGTGGTAGGTCTGCGCAATGACGCTTTGGATGGTATCTTCGATGGTAGCCTGGGCGTTGTAGCAGACGGTAATGACGCTGAACTTCGGTGTGAGGTGATTATGCATTGCTTCCGGTGACTTTGTTGTAGAGATCGGTGAACTTCTTGGCGATGACCTGTTCCGAATAGTGTGTCACTACTTTCCGGTAGGCTTCCTCGGACAGGCTATTGTAGCCCGGGTCGGTCAGGGTCCAGTAGATGCCGTTGGCTAAGTCTTCCGACGATTTGTACTGTGCGACGTAGCCGTTGTGCAGGTGGTCTATCATCTCCGGTATGCCGCCTACGTTGAAGCCTACGCAGGGGATGCCGCATGCCATGGCTTCCATGATGGTGTTGGGCAGGTTGTCCTGCAACGAGGGAGTGACGTAGATGTCAACCGAATTGTAGATGTTGACTAACTGATGTTCGTCGTGTACGAAGTCCAGCGGATAGACTTTGAAGGGCAACAGGTTCTCCAGTTGCTTCGACTGGTTGCCGAAAGCCACGATACCTAGTTCCTTCACCAGTTCGGGATGCTTTCCGGCCAGCAGTTTGCACGACTCAATCAGGTATTGCATGCCTTTGCGCGGGTCGGTGATTTTCACCGAGCCGAACAGTATCAGCTTGATGTCCTGCGGCAGCATGCACCGGCTTCGCGCTTCCTGCTTGCTGCGTGGCTTGAAGAGGTTGGTATTGATGGCGTTGGGGATGCTGATGATGTTCTGTCCCGTCAGCAACGCACTTTTCCGTGCCATGCCTTCGAGCCAGTGGCTGCATGCCACGAACGTGACGGGGTGGTTGCGGTAGAGCTCGCGTTTCTTGCGGAACACGCGGTTGGAAAGGTCCTTCCGGCTTCCACCGCCGTAGAGTTGGGGACAGTGGTGGCACTCTTCTTCGTAGAGGCTGCAGTCGCCGGCGTAGTGGCAGATGCCGGTTGCGGGCCACATGTCGTGCATGGTCCACACGATGGGCTTCCCCGAATCGAATATCTTTTTCAGGTTCTTCAGCGAGAGCATTCCCTGGTTGATCCAATGCAGGTGGATGACGTCGGCCTGCTGGAATTCGGGCAGTGAGGTGATGTCCGTACCGGTGTTGGCAATGTCGATGGCGAACAGGTTGTGCTTCTTGAAGCGGTTGGCCTGCCAGATGCGGATGCGTTCCCACACGAATTTCCATACTAACCGCCAGCTGCGGTCGAGCGACACGACGGTGATCTGTTCGGTCTGCTTGTCGCGCACCAGCATTTTGGCCTTGATGCCGTTGTTCTTCAGGGCTTCCATCAGCCGGCTACAGGCTATGGCGGCGCCGCCGATACGTTCGGATGTATTGATCAATAGTACTCTCATCTTTTTGAATGGTCAATTGAAAAATAGAGAATAGACAATGAAATGCCCGTTATTTGCTGCAAAAGTAGTGGTTTTCGGCGAGAAACGGTGCAAAGTCACACATATTATTTGTACTTTTGCCCGTGTTATGACAAAGAACTAAATATATATTCTATATGAAAAAGGTTGTATTTGTAGGATTGGGTTACATTGGCCTGCCCACCGCGGCTGTAGCAGCCCATCATGGTTATCAGGTGGTAGGAGTGGACGTCAATCCCTCGGTAGTGGAAACCGTCAATCAGGGAAAAGTACATATCGTGGAGCCCGATCTGGATCGGGTGGTGCGCGAGGCCGTGCAGAGCGGAAACCTGCGTGCTGTCGCCAAGCCCGAAGAGGCCGACGCCTTTTTCATCGTGGTTCCGACGCCCTTCAAGCAGAACCACCGTGCAGACATCACGTACGTAGAGGCTGCTACCCGTTCGGTCATTCCTTGTCTGAAGCCCGGCAACCTGTTTGTCATCGAGTCGACTTCGCCTGTGTTCACCACCGAGCGTATGGCCGAACTCATCTTCAGCCAGCGTCCCGAACTGAAGGGACAGATCTTCATCGCCTACTGTCCCGAGCGTGTGTTGCCTGGCAATACCCTTTACGAACTGGTGCACAACGATCGTGTAATAGGTGGCATCGATGAGGCTTCGACCGACAAGGCCATCGAGTTCTACTCCGCCTTCGTGCAGGGTAAGCTGCACCGTACCAATGCCCGTACGGCCGAGATGTGCAAGCTGACGGAGAATTCCAGCCGCGACGCGCAGATTGCCTTTGCCAACGAGCTGTCCATGATTTGCGACCGTGCCGGTATCAACGTGTGGGAGCTCATCGAACTGGCCAACAAACACCCGCGTGTCAACATCCTGCAACCCGGTTGCGGCGTGGGCGGACACTGCATCGCCGTAGACCCGTGGTTCATTGTTTCCGACTATCCCGAGCAGGCACAGCTCATCAAGCGCGCCCGCGAGACCAACGACTATAAGGCCGACTGGTGTGCCAACAAGGTGATGGAAGCCTGCCGCAAATTTGTTGAGGAGCAGGGACGCGAGCCGGTAGTGGCTTGCATGGGACTGGCTTTCAAGCCCAATATCGACGATCTGCGCGAGTCGCCTGCCAAGTACATCGCCTCGCGCATCGTTTCGGAGAGCCGTGCCGACGTGCTGATTGTAGAGCCCAACATCGCGGCTCACTCCAGCTTCCACCTGACCCATTACGAAGAAGCCTACCGACGGGCCGACATCGTGGTGTGGCTGGTGCGCCATACGCCTTTCCTCAGCATCCCCAGGGACAGCTCGAAGATAGAACTGGACTTCTGCGGGGTAAGAAAATGAAATAAAAACAGACTGACCCATGAAAAAGATACTGCTTGTTTTCGGTACCCGCCCCGAAGCCATCAAGATGGCACCGTTGGTGAAAGCCTTGCAAAGCGACTGTGAGGCTTTTGAAACCCGTGTTTGCGTCACTGCCCAACACCGCCAGATGCTGGATCAGGTGCTCGAAGTGTTTGACATCGTGCCCGAGTACGACTTGAACATCATGGCGCCCAATCAGGACCTGTACGACATCACTTCGCGCGTACTGCTGGGCTTGCGCGACGTGCTGAAGGACTTCCGTCCCGACGTGGTGCTGGTTCACGGCGACACCACGACCTCTACGGCCGCTTCGCTGGCTGCCTTCTACATGCAGATACCCGTAGGACACGTGGAAGCAGGGCTGCGCACGTACAACATGCTGTCGCCCTGGCCCGAAGAGATGAACCGTCAGGTGACCGACCGCATCACTTCGCTCTACTTTGCTCCTACCGATCAGTCGCGGCAGAACCTGCTGCGCGAGGGCGTGGCCGACGGAAAGATATTCGTTACCGGAAACACAGTCATCGACGCCCTGCTGATGGCAGTGGACATCATCGACCACAAGCCGGGCATGAAGGAAAAGGTACATGCCGAACTCCTGTCCAAGGGTTACGAGGTGGGCCGTCGTCCCTACATCCTTGTCACCGGACACCGTCGCGAGAACTTCGGCGAAGGCTTCCGGCACATCTGCCGTGCCATCCGCGAGATTGCCGGTCGTCATCCGGAGATGGACATCGTCTATCCCGTCCATCTGAATCCCAACGTGCAGAAGCCCGTCTATGAGCTGCTGTCGGGCCTGGACAACGTACGCCTGATTGCCCCGCTGGACTATCTGCCTTTTGTTTACGCCATGCGTCACTCCACCCTGCTGCTGACCGACAGCGGCGGCGTACAGGAGGAGGCTCCTTCGTTGGGCAAGCCGGTACTGGTGATGCGCGACACCACCGAGCGTCCCGAAGCCGTGGAGGCAGGAACGGTGAAGTTAGTGGGTACGGATGCCGATGCCATCGTGGCCAACGTGTCCGAACTGCTGACGGATGCGGATATGTACCGCCGCATGTCCGAGACTCACAATCCTTACGGCGACGGCCATGCCTGCGAACGGATTGTAAAGGCGCTGACCGAGGCCGTACGTTGAGGCTTCCGGTTGGCTTTGGGCTGGGACGGCTGTGGCCGCCAGCCTGTTTTCTGATGCTATTTCCCTGGTGATATGGTTGCTGCACGTCCGCTGCACTGTCAGTGCACGCTCGCTGCAGAGTTACTGCACGCCCGTTGCAGAGTTACTGCACGCCTGTTTGCAGCGTCACTGCACACCTGTTTGCAGTGCGACTGCAACCTGTGTGCAGCACGAACGGCACCTGTATTCGGGCCGGCAGACGTCAGCGACGGAGGAAATCGGCGAAGGCTTTCAGGTAGCGTTCGCTGACGGTGTCGATGTTGATTTGCTCGCGGATGATGCGTTCCGACTCCTGTCCCATGCGGCGGCACTCCTGGGGCGAGGCCAGCAGTTGGAGGATTTTTTCGGTCAGGCTGTCGGCATCGCCGTCGCGGAAGAAGAGACCGTTTCGTCCGTCGGTCACCAGGTCGCGCTCGGTACTGTCGCACACGGAGCAGACCACGGGCAGGGCGTAGGTCATGGCGTCGTTGATGGACAGTCCGCCCATGCCGGCCAGCACGTAGACGGTTGCTTCGTTCATGTAAGCTCCCAGTTCCTTCGGGTCGTAAACGGCGCCGATGAAGCGCACGCAGCCACGCCCGTCAACCCCGTTCTCTTCCTTGCTGCGGAGGGGCAAGCCTAAGGAGGCGGCTTGCTTCTTCAGGTTGTCCAATTCGGGACCGTTACCTACAATGACCAGTTCGGCGTCGGGATATTGGGTCAGCGTCCGGGCGAAGGCTTCGATGAGCAGGTCCACTCGTTTCCATTTTACCAATCGCCCGATGTGGAGCAGTCGCCTTTCCGACGGTGGCAACAGGGCGGGGCCAGCCAGTACGGCAGCCTTCTCGCGCCACAGGGCTTCGGTGTCTGTCGAATTATAGGTGACGTGAATTTGTTCGCGCTTTACGCCGTACGAAGGCAGGATGTCGTAGGCCGCCGTGGAGTAGTTGAGGGTACCTGCGACGCGGGCATAGCAGTATTTGCGGATGCGGGCCGTTAGCCACTGGCGCAGGTAGAAGGCTTTACCCGTGCTGAGCAGGCGCATGCCTTCGTCGTACATGGGGTGTTGGCGGAAGTAATCGCGTATCTGTCCGTAGGGCGGTGTCTGGAAGGGAATCTCGCGAATCACCAATCGGGCGCCACAACGCTTCAGGGCACGGCGCAGCGATGGCTGGAAGAAGACTTGCAGAAAGTAGGGCCAGCCCAGCACAACGATGTCGGGGCGTTCGTCGGCAATGATGTCGGGCAGGGCAGGGAATCCGCTTTTGCCGTAATACATCTTCTTTTCCTGTGTATTGAGGTGGCGGTAAGCACCCTCTTCCACCATCTTGACGCCTTTGCCGATGGTGGCGTTTCCTTTCTGGGGGCTGACGACGGTGATGTCGGCTCCTTTGGTCTGGAGTTTCTCCAGCATGGCGTTCAGGTAGTGGGGCATTCCGCCGAAGGTGAATAGTACTTTCATGATGGTTAATGATAAATGGTTAATGGTGAATGGTGAATGGTGAAGGGTTCAGGTATAGCTTTTCAGAATGGGGACCAGACGTTGCAGGCTGTGCTGTGCGGCGTAGGCGGCCAGTCCTTCGGGGCGGGGCACACCGTCGCGGCAGAGGCGGACGATGGCTTCGCGGCAAGCCTGGGTATCGTCTTCGGCAATGGCAATGCCTGTGCCGTAGTGTTCTACGCGCCGCCCCATGCACTGTCCGCTGCTTACCACGATGGGACGGCCGAAAGCGGCTGCCTTGGTCAGCAGGTTGCTGCTGCCGCTGAAGTGGCGGTAAGCGGCAAAGACTACGTCGCTGGCAGCTATCAGGGCGTTGAAGCAGGCTTCGTCGGGAATGCGCTCCAAGGCAAACAGACAGTTGGCGTGGGCGGCTTCGAAGGCCTTGACCCGCCGGGTCTGCTCTTCGGTCAGCCACGACTTTCCTGCCATCAGGAAGAAGTATTCGTCCGCGGGCAGGGTGGGAATGACGCTCAGCAGCAGGTCGATGCCCTTGCGGGTGCCGATGGAGCCTGTCAGCGAAACGATTTTCCGTCCGGCGGCCCGTTCGCGTAGCGTATGCAGCAGGGGATAACTCTCGTCGGGTTGCGACAGGTCGGCAAAGTCTGGCAGGCAGTCGATGCGGGGTTGGAACTTCTTCAGACTGTCTGTGGAGAACTCGTTCAGCACACCTATTCCCCGGCAATGACGGCTGCGCAGGTAGGGACGGACGTCGGGCTGTCCCGGGCGGTAGGCAGGCAGCATGGACTGTACCAGCAGCCCGCTCCACGGATAGGGCATCAGACGGTCGAACAGGGCGAGAGGCCCCAGCGTGGGCAGCAGGTCGTCCAGACAGGGAAAGTAAACCAAGTCGGGATGGAAATCGCCGATTTGTCTGTTGATGGCGGACAGGTTTTGTAGCCGGATGCAGGCGTTGTGCAGCACCGTCAGCTTCTTGCGGATGGGTTGGCCGACGGGCAGCGGACGCAGCGGACGGGTGTCGATGGGCACGAAGGTGGCTGCTTGTTCGGTACCCGATGCCCGTGGGGCGCACAGCAGGACATCGTGTCCCAGACTGGCCCAGGCAAGGGTAAATTCTTTATAGTAAGTCTCGCGATGACCGGAGACGGAGCAATCGATGACGGCTATCTTCATTTCTTCTTTCTGTTCGTTTCGGTGTTGGGATTGATGGGGTGTTTGTCTGCTGGCGGTCCTCGTCAGGCCTGTCCGGATTTGTCCGAGGCGGAGGCTTGCGGTGCGGTCTGCAGAGCTGCTTCATAGACGGCCTTCAACTTCTGTCCCGCCAGGCCGAAGTCGAAGCGTTCGGCAATGGAACGGCGGATGGCAGCCTGATCGAAGGTCTCGTAGCGGTCGTACAGCAGTTTCATCTTCTCGGCCAGCAGTCCGACGTCGCCGGGCGGTATCAGGTAACCGCTTTCGGGCGTAATGATGTCCTCTGGACCGCCACAGACGGTGCCGATGGCGGGCATTCCGGTGGCCATGGCTTCGATGAACACGATGCCGAAGGTCTCGGCGTGCGAAGCCAGTACAAAGGCATCGCAACGGGCCAACAGGCGGGCCACTTCTTCGCGGGGCAACCGCCCTGTCAGAGTGACTTGCCGCTCCAGGTGCAGTTGTTGAATCAGGGCTTGCAGATGAGGCTGCTCCTCGCCGTCGCCGGCAATGACGAGCGACACGTGCGGCATCTGGCCAAAGCTGCGGCGGAAGGCTTCAATCAGTTCGGCAAATCCTTTCCGCGGATTCAGGTTGCCCACGCTGACAAAGGTAAAGCTGCGTTCCTTGTCCGTATGGCGGCCGCCGGGGCGGAAGGTGGAGATGTCTACAAAGTTGGGAATCACGGTGGCCTGGTCGGGGCGGACCAGGTAAGGCGTCAGGTTCTTCCGGAGCAATGAACCTACACAGATCACCTTGCGAGCCTGGCTGTAGGCAGTGCGCAACGTGGCGGCCTGGGTAGGCGTCACGTGCCCGTGGTTGATGGACGAAGCGTGCTCGGTGACCACGTAGGGAATGCCGTAGCGGCGGTAGGCCAGACGGGCGGCATAGCCGGCCCAGGTGCCGAAGTGGGCATGTATCAGGTCGGGCTTTCCGTAGTGGCGGATGTAGTTGCGCACGACCAGCAGGGTCAGGTTGGCCCATATCAGTCCTCCGATGCGGGTAGACAGTTTGGGATTCCAGGCATGAAGGCGCAGGGTGACGAACGTGCCGTTGTCTTCACGGGTAATCTGGAAGTGGTTTTCGTGGCAGAACCGCTTCCAGGTGAAGTCCTTGCGCAGCCGCTGTTCGGTATAGACCAGCCCGACGCGGCATCCGGCACGGGCTATCTGCATGGCCTGTTCGTGAAACATGTATCCGCGATGGGCGGGAGCTCCCGGCTCGGGATAGTACATGGGAAGAATCAGTATGTGCATGAGCTTGGGTTTTGAGGTGAAAGACGGAGGTTGTCGATGGCTTGCGCCAGTGCGTCGGAAGTGCCGCTTATCACTTTCCGGCAGAACATCTTGCCCGATTGCGTCAGCTTCGGCAGGTCGTCGGCGGTCAGTGCCTTGATGGCTTTGCCGTATTCGATGTAGTGCAACGGGGTCAGACCCGACAGGCCGGGATAGTCTCCCCGGTGCAGCAGGGCGTGTGCCCCGAACGGGGAGTTGAAGACGAGGGTCTGGATGCACAGTTCGCTGGGTACGAAGCTGGTGCGGAAGTAGCTTACCAGTTGCTTCTCGGTGCAGAGCCGTTCATATACATAGCGTGCGCAGGGCAGGGTCAGTGCCCAGTAGTCGGAGCCGAAATAGACTTCCGCTTTCTTTCCTTTTATATAGGTATAAGGCGGTTTGCGGACGGGGAGCAGTTTCATCAGGTGGCGCGAGGCTACGATGAACTTGTTTTTCCACCACTGGCTCTTCCACTCCAGGTCGCGGAAGAAGTGGTAGCAGACTATTTTGTTCCGCTGATAGGCAACGTGGCATTGCGACAGGTTCATGCCCATGATGAATTCCGTGTCGGCATATTCGTCGAAGTAGCGGTGAATCTCCGCATTGCTCCACAGCGGATAGTCCTGTCCGCTCAGGCATACCACGCGGCCGTAGTCCACCCCGCTGCGGATGACGGCGGCCAGCAGTTCCTTCTGGTATTCTACCTGTTCCCAGCCACCCCAGCTCACCCAGTGCGAGGGGACGAAGGTGACTTTTCCTTCTAACGGTTGCCGGAAGGGGCGGTCGTCGGCTTTGCGGTCGATGTGGACGTAGAAGTCGGCATTGTCGTCCAGTGCGGCTATTAAGCGTGCCAGGTGGGGCGCATCTTTGTAGGCGGAAAGAATATAGGCTATGCGGCTCATACGATCTTTTTCTTTAAGAGGAATTGAATGCTTTCCTTGAAGATGACGGACTTCAGCCGCCACAGAATCAGGGCATACAGTGCGGCTACGGTGACTATCTTCGTCCCCATGGACAGGTAGAGGTTGTCGATGTTGCGAGTCAGGTAGTGCGTACCGATGGTAAGCAGGGCCGAAAGACCCAGATAGGGTGCGATGTCTTTCAGCATGTCTTTCAGCATAAGGCCGATTTCGAGGTGGACGAAGCGGAACCATACGAAGAGCCAGCCGATGTTGATGGCCACAAAGGCACGCAGCATCCATTGCATGCCAAAGGGGTACAGGGCGCAGGCGGTGACCAGTTGCAGCAGGCAGATGCCGATGGTGTTCCACATGTATACGGACGAATGTCCCCGGCTGATGACCAAGTTGGAGAACAGGCTGCTAATGGGTATGAACGCTCCCCAAATGCAGAGCAGTTGCAGGATGTAAGCACTGGACAGCCACTTCTCGGTGATGGTGATGACAATCAGTTCACGGGCTATCAGGCTGAGCCCGAACATGGCGGGGAAAGAGATGAATGCCGTAAAGCGCAGCAACTTGCGGAACACGGCCAGTTGACGCTCGCGGTCGTCGGAGATGCTGGTAAAGACGGGCTGTGCAATGCCGTTTATCATGTTGGTGATGAGCGTATGACCCATGCCGTTCCATTTGTTGGCTTGCGTAAAGTCGCCGACTTCGTGGGCAGAGTAGAACTTACCCAGTATCATCGAGAACAGGTTGTTGTTGACGATGTTGACGATGTTGGTCACAATCAGCTTGCTGCTGAAACCTATCATGCTGCGGATGGGGCGCAGGTCGATGCGCAGGCTGGGACGCCAGCGGGCAAAGTAGAAGTTGAGCAGTGTGACCACGCTGACGAATGACAGCGACTGAACGGCCAGACCCCAGTAGGCGAATCCGTTGGCAGCCAGCGTAATGCCTACAACGCCCGACACACAAAGGGCGGAAATGGAGATGATGGTGGTTTCCTTAATCTTGAGATGCTTGAACAGATAAGCCCGTGGCGCAATGCTCAGGCTGGAAATGACAAACCCCAGAAACAACAGACGCGACAGGGGAACAAGTTCGGGAATCCGGTAGAAATCAGCAATCAGCGGCGCGGCAAAGAACAGAATGAGGTAGAATGTAATGCTGCACAGCGTACTGAACCAGAAGACTGCATTATAGTCGCGGTGTTCGGCCTGCTTCTTGTTGGTCAGTGCCGAGATAAATCCTCCTTCCTGCAAGGCTGAGGCAACGGCCGAAAAGACCGTAAGCAGCCCCACCATACCGTAGTCGGAACGGTCGAGCAGGCGTGCCAGAAAGATTCCGAAGACAAGGTTCAGCAGCTGTTGTATGCCGTTGCTGAACCCTCCCCAGAACAGGCCGCGGGCGGTTTTCTCTTTCAATGAAGATTCTTTCATTTTGTTTTCTGCAGGTGTATTTCTCTCTTATTTACTTGTATGTCAAAAGCTTAATAGGCTCGTTGCTCTTAAATTGCTCTTAAATTGCTCTTAAATTGCTCTTAAATTGTTCACTCTTTCAAGTACCATTCGGAATGTATGCCTCTTGAACGATTCACAATCTTGTCTTGTTTCCTTAGCTTGGTTAGCAGATTGCCAATCTTGGAGCGTTTCTGATCTTCATTGAGTATATCAGGCAACTTCTTCCACAATAGTTTGGTTATTTCCTGTTTGCTCAAGGAATGATGTTCGGCCAGTGCTTTTAATATGAGGTCGCAATAGTAACTGTCTTCAAATCCCTTATTGTTGGAATAATCGGTTTTTTGGTTCAACTGTTGTGCCACATGTTTGGCAATGAGCAGATTCGGCTTTCTTCCTTCGATTAGCCGTTTTTTGCGTAGCCAGGCTATTTCTTTGTCACTTACCGGATGCCCCAGTTGAACCCTGTTTAATGCTTCCACTTCCATCAGCGTCAGTTTTTTGTGGTTGGCCAGTATGTTGGCATATTCCATATTGATAATTTTTCCGATAATGGTCACCTGTACGTGGTTGTTTTGCAGATTATAGTCGGGTAAAGGGAATAATCGCTGGCGCTGGAAGTTGAACATTTTCCGAATGCCACTGCCAATTGTGTCGACCATTCGCAAATCTACCATGGCTCTTGCCAGAAAGGCATTGCGATAAACTTCTTCGGGAGCATCATTTTCGAGCACATTGCTGATGCTTTGCGGAATGAAGCTACCTTTATTGGAAAAGACTAATTTATCTTCGTATTCTACCACATTGATTTGTCCTCCCAACGTATAATCCTGATGTGCAATGGCATTATTGAGCGCTTCACGTATGACATAGGGTTCGTACGTATCGACTTCCTCGGGAAACAACGTTCGAAACTCCGGATTGATGTATCTGTATTTCAGATTCCTTATTTTCTTGAAAATTGCTTCCGCATTCAGGATAAAGGGGCATCCCCTTATTTCGTAATCACGTTCATTCCCCTGCGAATCTTTCAGAATCCAGCGTATCTGTGCGACGGCAGGCGAAAGAAGGGCACCACTTTCTTCCTTGCCTAACAAAACAATGGCAGCGTGGGTAATCTTTCCCTTGACAGTTATTTTGGCTTTATTCAGGAAAGTCATGTCGTCCCAGCTTTCTGCTTCCTGCACCTTTTCCTTGTGCTTGGAGGCATACAGTTCCCTGGCTTTCCGGATGGCCAGCGGATCGAGGTCATCGATAGTGGCATTATCTACGATTTGGGCACTCCAGTCGGGGCGGGGAATTCGCCGTTGGAGCAAATCATGATACAGAGGTTGGGGCATGACGGATGTGCAACTTTCAATCCTCCGATATGGTTTTCCGTCGAATAAATAGGGCTTTCGGCCAAGTTGGTCTATAAAATGGATTACGATGACCTGGCGCGAAGAGGAAGGCAACGAGACGTATTGTATGTGAGGAGTATAGGCTGGTTCAAATTTCCGGATGGCTGTTGCAATATCCCGTCGGGTACTGTCCGTCACTTCTTGTCCGCGTATGATACCCTTGTCTGTCACGCCAAACAGAAGATATCCTCCCCCTTCTGAGTTTAGAAAGGCACATCCAGTTTCCATTCCCCGATTCAGTTGCCCGGTTGTTTCTTTAAATTCCAGCGAGTCGGACTCTTCGGCTGATATCAGTTGTTGTATGTCTTCAATCGTAAAGGACATGATAGGTGAAGAATCTTTTGTAGTTGACAAGGAACAAGTTGACAAAGGCATGAAGTCCTTGTCAACTTGTCTGCTTATTCCTTTATTTCACTTCGCTTCCCGGCTTAACTTCGCGCAGTACGGAAGTTACGGCCAGCGAACCGTCGTAGTTTTCGGCAGAGAGAATCATACCTTCGCTGACGAGGCCGTTCTTGAACTGGCGCGGAGCCAGGTTGGCGATGAACAATACTTGCTTGCCTACCAGCTCTTCGGGTTTGTAGTGTTGGGCGATGCCGCTTACGATGGTGCGGTTCTCCAGACCGTCGGCAATCTTGAACTGGAGCAGCTTCTTCATCTTGGGTACGGCCGAGCATTCGAGTACGGTACCTACACGGATATCGAGCTTCTCGAACTCTTCGAACGAGATGACGGGCTTCACAGGGTTTGCCTTGTAGTTGGCTGCCTCGTTGGCTTTCTTCGTAGCCAGCAGCTTGTCTACCTGTGCCTGGATGGCTTCGTCGTCAATCTTCTCGAACAGCAGTTCGGGTGTGCCCAGCTTGTGTCCGGCGGGCAGCAGGTCGGTGCGTCCCAGGTTGGCCCAGTCGAAGCTTTCCATGTTCAGCATGTGGCGCAGGCGTTCGCTGCTGAAGGGCAGGAAGGGTTCGAAGGCAATGGCCAGGTTGGCTGTCAGTTGCAGAGCGATGTGCAGGATGGTCTGTACGCGGTTCATGTCGGTCTTTGCCAGCTTCCACGGTTCGGTGTCGGCCAGGTACTTGTTACCGATGCGGGCCAGGTTCATGGCTTCCTTCTGTGCATCGCGGAACTTGAATACGTCGAGCAGTTTCTCTACTTCGGTCTTCACGTCGGCAAATTCCTTCAGTGTTTCGCGGTCGTAGTCGGTCAGTTCGCCACAGGCGGGCACTATGCCGTCGAAGTATTTCTTGGTAAGCTGCAGGGCACGGTTTACGAAGTTGCCATAGACGGCTACCAGTTCGTTGTTGTTGCGTGCCTGGAAGTCTTTCCAGGTGAAGTCGTTGTCCTTCGTCTCGGGAGCGTTGGCGGTGAGCACGTAGCGCAGTACGTCCTGTTTGCCGGGGAAGTCCTGTAGATATTCGTGCAACCAAACGGCCCAGTTACGAGAAGTGGATATCTTGTCGCCTTCGAGATTGAGGAATTCGTTCGAGGGCACATTGTCAGGCAGAATGTATGAGCCTTCGGCCTTCAGCATGGCAGGGAAGACAATGCAGTGGAACACGATGTTGTCCTTGCCGATGAAGTGGACGAGGCGTGTTTCGGGGTCTTTCCACCACTTCTCCCACGAGTCGGGCAGCAGTTCCTTGGTGTTGCTGATGTAGCCGATGGGAGCGTCGAACCATACGTAGAGCACTTTGCCCTCGGCCCCTTCTACGGGTACGGGGATACCCCAGTCGAGGTCGCGGCTCACGGCACGCGGCTGCAATCCCATGTCGAGCCACGACTTGCACTGACCGTAGACGTTGGGACGCCATTCCTTGTGGTCTTCGAGAATCCATTGGCGCAACCAGCCTTCATGCTTGTCCAGCGGGAGGTACCAGTGTTTGGTTTCCTTCATGACAGGCGCGCTGCCGCTGATAGCACTCTTGGGGTTGATGAGCTCGGTGGGGCTCAGTGTCGAGCCGCACTTCTCGCACTGGTCGCCATAGGCACCTTCGGCATGGCAACGGGGGCACTCGCCGGTGATGTAGCGGTCGGCCAGGAAAGTCTTGGCTTCCTCATCATAATATTGCATGGAGGTCTTTTCGATGAATTCGCCCTTGTCGTAGAGCTTGCGGAAGAAGTCGGAAGCAGTCTTGTGGTGCACTTCCGAAGAGGTACGTCCGTAGACGTCGAACGAGATGCCGAACTCCTTGAACGAGTCGCGTATCAGGGTGTGATAACGGTCGACGATGTCCTGCGGTGTGCAGCCTTCCTTCTTGGCGCGGATGGTGATGGGCACTCCGTGCTCGTCGCTTCCGCCGATAAAGATGACGTCTTCCTTCTTGAGTCGCAGGTAGCGGACGTAGATGTCGGCCGGTACATAGACGCCGGCCAGGTGTCCGATATGAACAGGTCCGTTGGCATAGGGCAGTGCCGATGTCACGGTGGTACGTTTGAATTTCTTTTCCATATCTGTATGTATCTCTTTTGTTATGAACGCTTTTGGAAATAAATATGTGCAAAGATAGCGGTTTTCTGCCAATTTGGTATATACTTCCAGAATCTTTCCAGATTTAGCCCTCATCTTTGCAGCAAACAAATGAGTATGATTAACTAAAAAAGAAAGGAAATGATTATGAAACTGAAGATGTTTTTTATGTTGCTGGCAGCTGGCCTGTTGAGTCTGAACCTGCAAAGTTGTGACGACGATGATGACAAAGGTATTGCCGTATCGGCCGAATTGCAAAATGCCTTTACCGAGAAATATCCTAATACACAGGTGGTGAAGTGGGAGACGGAAGGTGCCCACTACGTAGCCGAATTCTATAATGACCGGTACGAGGCCGATGCCTGGTTTACCCCCGACGGCATCTGGCAGATGACCGAGACCGACCTGCCTTACGATGTACTGCCTGCAGCGGTGAGAAGCGCTTTCCAAAGCAGCCAGTATGCCCAGTGGAAGGTAGAAGACGTGGACATGGTAGAACGCAGAGCGATGGAGACAGTCTACGTGATTGAAGTAGAGTCGGGTAATCAGGAAATGGATCTGCACTACAACGTTGACGGTATTCTCGTAAAGGAAGTGCCCGATACGGACGGTGGCGCCGGCAGCTACTTGCCTTCCGACCTGACAGATGCCATGCGTACCTTTATCGAAAAGAACTATCCCGGTGCCAGCATTGTAGAGACTGACTACGAGGCCAACTGGGTAGAGGTAGACATCATTCACGAACGCATGGCGAAAGAAGTACGCTTCACTACTGCCGGTGAGTGGGTTTCCACTTCGTGGGACATACGTTTGACCGATGTTCCGCAGGTTGTAAAAGACGCAGCCCTGGCCGCCCATGCCGGTTTCGTGATGGACGATGCCGACTACGTGCAGACTCCTGCCGGCGATTACTACCTGATCGAACTGGAGAAAGGCGAACAGGATGTATATGTAAAGGTGCAGGCGGACGGAACGGTGCTGCAATAAATAAAAAATTTTTTAGATAGTAGGGAGAAATCTTTTTCTTCTAAAGTCAGATAATGTAGTTTCTGTACAGAATAAAATTGGGTGTATGGAAATTACATTATCTGTTTTTATATATTGTTGATAATGTGAACCGCAGTTGGTTTATGTAAAAGTTTGTGGAAAGTTTTTCTATTTTGACTTGTATGTTCTGTCGATATAGACTTTTGGGTATTAGGGATAAGAAAACTTTGTGTGACAGTGGAATTTATTTTGTATTCAAGGATACCCTGTTCTCGTGCCGATTTTTTGCTTTCGGCTTGAATGGCGTTTATTAGTAAGGGCTCTTTATGAAAGAACCTTTTTTCGTTCAGTAAGAGATGGCATGTTACAAGTCTATGGGATGTATTTAGTGAAGTAATAGATTGTTTTTGTTTGTTATTCATATTATAAGGTGCTATGAATAATTAGATTAACTCGATATTTAAAAGTTATCGCTGGCTATTGGAATCTTTTTGTTGAGACTATATTTCTATTTATTGAGAAGATTTTCCTGTAAAATACGGGCTATTTAGTATATATTTGAAATCAGATTTTAAGAAAGGTGTGTATGAAAAGGCTTATTCTTGTTTGGATGTGTTTCCTTTCCTCTATTTTGGGGTTTACGAATGAAAAATACTATTTCAGGACGCTCAGTGTACAAGATGGGTTGTCACAAAATACGGTTTCTGCTATTTTACAGGACCGAAAGGGATTTATGTGGTTCGGGACTAAAGACGGTCTAGATCGGTATGATGGTTTATCTTTTCGTAAGTTTAAACATGATGCTAGAAATCCTCGTAGTATAGGCAATAATTATATAAATGCGTTATGTGAAGATTCTGTTGGAAATATTTGGGTTGGTACAGATGTTGGATTGTATATTTATTATCCGGAGAAAGATCTGTTTACGCATTTCCTACAGGTAAGTGAAGAAAATACGAGAATAGAACATGCTGTTACGATGATTCAAGCTGATGGACAAGGTAATGTTTGGGCAGCTGTTGAAACACAAGGTCTTTTTTGCTATAACTTGAAAACAGGAACGTTAAGGAACTTTACTTTAAAAAAGTTCCCTTTTATATCGTCGAATGTTAAGTGTTTCTCGTTTGATAATAATGGAACTATTTGGATTGGTTTCTATGGGAATGGATTATTTTATTCAAAGGATTTATTAAAAACTTTGCATCCTTATACATCTCCAACAGATGGAAATCGTTCTTTTGAGAATGATGTGATAATGGATATAAAGCAAGGTGGGTATAATTGCATGTATATAAGTTCGATAAAACAAGGAGTTTTAGAATTGGACATTGCTTCTAATAAGTTGAATAATATATTGGCAAAAGATGAAAACGGAGAGATGATTTTCTGTCGGACTTTATTGATTGCTCCGGATAATGAGTTATGGATCGGAACAGAGACTGGCATTTATATATATAATTTGCGCTCAGGAAAGTATGTACATCTTAATAGTTCGGTGTTTGATTCCTATTCTTTATCGGATAATGCTATTTATGCTTTGTGTCAAGATAGAGAAGGAGGCGTCTGGATTGGTTCCTATTTCGGTGGTGTGAATTATTATCCCCGCCCTTATACTTATTTTGAAAAATATTATCCTAAAGGTGATGAATATAGCTTGCATGGACGGCGAGTTCGTGAGTTTTGCAAAGATAATCAAGGTCTTTTATGGATAGGAACAGAAGATGGCGGGCTGAACTATTTTGATCCTAAAACTAAAAGATGCTCTTTTTTCAGCCCAAGTGCAGGATTTACAAATATTCATGGGCTTTGTATGGTAGGAGATTATTTATGGGTAGGAACTTTCTCAAAGGGATTGTGGATAATCGATACTCGTAATAAATCTGTTGTTAAAACATATCAGAAAAGTAATCAACCATATTCATTGACAGATAATAATGTATTTTCTATTTGTCAAACATCGGCTGGTGATATTTATATAGGAACAATGTTTGGATTGTTGCGCTATAATAGGTCTGTAGACGGTTTTGATACAATTGAAGAATTAAATGGTTGTTTTGTATATGATATTGAGGAGGATGCTAGAGGAAACCTTTGGTTAGCTACTTATGCTAATGGGGCTTATTGTTATGTGGCAAAAACGAAAGAATGGAAAAATTATGTATATGATGAGAAAAAAGAAGCAAGTCTTCCGTATAATAAAGTTTTAAGTGTATTTGAGGATTCAAATCATCAGATATGGCTTACTACGCAAGGTGGAGGTTTTTGTCGGTTTAATTCAGAAACAAATGATTTTGTCAGATATGGTGTCCACGATAACATTTCGAGTGGAGTTGTTTATCAAATGATTGAAGATAATGAAGGTATTTTGTGGTTAACTACTAATGATGGATTGGTACGTTTTGAGCCGGATACGGAGAAAATCAAAATATATACTACGGCTAATGGGTTGTTGGGTGATCAGTTTAATTATCGTTCTAGTTTTAAAGATGTAAATGGAACGATTTATTTAGGTAGTATTGATGGGTTTATTTCGTTCAATCCACAAACCTTTTCTGAAAATAAATATTTACCACCAATTGTCATTACTGATTTCCAACTTTTTGGAAAAGACGTGTTAGTCGGAGGAGATAATTCTCCACTTAAGAAAAATATAACTTTTTCTGATGAAATATATTTGAACTCAGATCAGAACTCTTTTTCTTTACGAATGGCTGCTTTAGGTTATCAAGCACCTGAGATGAATAAATTGATGTATATGTTGGAGGGGTTTGATGCTAACTGGTTGACTGTAGGTGAAGTTCCGCTTGCAACATATGCCAATCTTCGTCATGGAGAGTATCGATTTAAAGTCCGGGGATCTAATAGTGATGGAGTATGGAACGAGAAAGAATTGGTCTTGAAAATTCATATTTTGCCTCCTTTTTATTTGTCAGGTTGGGCATATTTTATATATGTTTTATTAGTCATAGGAGGTTGCGTTTCTCTGTATTACTATTTGAAACGTTGGAATGCTAGTCGGCAAAAACGACAAATAGAGAAATTTGAACAGGAAAAAGAGCGAGAGGTGTATCATGCTAAAATTGATTTTTTTACAAATGTGGCACATGAAATCCGAACTCCATTGACTTTGATAAAAGGTCCTTTGGAGAACATTCTTTTGAAAAAGCAACTAGATGTGGAGACTCGTGAAGACTTGCACATTATGGAGCAGAATACAGAAAGATTATTAAATCTAACTAATCAGTTACTTGATTTTAGAAAAACCGAAGGGCAGGGATATCGATTGAATTTTGTTAAATGTAATGTAACTGAAGTCTTGCGAGAGACTCATTTAAGATTCACGTCATTAGCTAAACAAAAAGGATTAGATTTGGAATTACATGTGCCGGTTGGAGATTTTTATGCTCATGTGAACCAAGAGGCATTTACGAAAATAATCAGTAATTTACTGAATAATGGTGTGAAATATGCAGATAAATATGTACATATTTATTTAGAGCTGAAAGATGAAGCAAAAGAATTTTGTATTCGTACTGTTAATGATGGAGTGATTATTCCAGATGATATGAAAGAAGAAATTTTTCAACCGTTTGTTCGTTTTAATGAGAAGCAGGATGGAAAAGTAACTACTGGTACAGGAATAGGTTTAGCACTTTCTCGTTCTTTAGCAGAATTGCATCAAGGAAGTTTGGTGATGGAAAAGGGGGAAACAGTGAATTGTTTTTGTCTTACTTTACCTGTTATTCAAGATACAACTTTTACCTTAGAATCAAATGAAAAAGATGTTGTTTACTCTGAGGATGTATCAGCAGATTTGATGGATAAGAGAGAAAAACCTTATACAATTTTGGTAGTTGAAGATAATCCAGAAATGTTGTCCTTTGTTGTTCGTCAGTTGTCTCATGAACATTCAGTTCTTACAGCAACCAATGGTGTGGAAGCTTTGCAAGTATTGGATGAGAACTTTGTTAATCTGATAATAAGTGATGTTATGATGCCACAGATGGATGGCTTTGAATTATGCAAAGCGATAAAATCCAATTTAGATTACAGTCATATTCCTGTAATTCTATTAACTGCAAAAACTAATCTTCAGTCTAAGATAGAAGGATTGGAACTTGGAGCTGATGCTTATATTGAAAAACCTTTTTCTGTGGAATATCTTCAAGCTTCGGTTTTGAGTTTGATGAGTAACCGTGAGAAATTGCGACAGGCTTTTGCAAAATCTCCTTTTGTTGCAGCCAATACAATGGCTTTGACTAAAGCGGATGAAGAATTTATCGAAAAACTTAATGAAATTATATCAGCGAATTTGCATAATCCAGATTTTAATATGGATGCTATGGCCGAACTTTTACATATGAGCCGTTCTAGTTTCTATCGTAAGATGAAAGGGGTACTTGATTTGACTCCTAATGAATATTTGCGTTTGGAGCGTTTGAAGTTGGCTGCACAGTTGTTGAAAGATGGTAGGGACCGCGTTAATGAAATATGTTATAAAGTCGGATTTAATTCTCCCTCTTATTTCTCTCGGTGCTTCCAGAAACAATTTGGCGTATTGCCTAAAGATTTTGTAGGTTAATGAGCCAAATATATAATTTGAAGTCCGTATACTTCTTTAATTTGTTTTTGTATTGCATCAAGGCTAATAGGATCTTGATGCAATATTTGTTATATGTATAAGTAATCTCTACTTGTTATGTTGTTATTGTTTTTTTCTTTTGGCCTGTGTTTGTGAATAGGTTGGGTACAGATTATAAATGCTGTTTCAGCTGCCCTTAGAATTGTTTCTTATTGTATTTTCTTTCTTTATTGAGACGTATTTTCTATTTATTGGGATGTTTTTTCTGACTTATATGAGGGGAATAGTATACTTTTGTTGTAGTCAACTGACCTAGAAACATATTAAATTTAATGTCATGATAAAACATTTCTTTTTTATTAGTGTATTGTTCTTGTATCTGGTTTTACCAGTTTCTGCTCAATGGAATCCTGCCGGGAATCGAATTAAAACTCTATGGGGAGAACAAATAGATATACATAATGTATTACCGGAATATCCTCGTCCAATAATGGAACGTTCAGAATGGCAAAATTTGAATGGCTTATGGAAATATGCTATACGCCCTGTTGGTGAAATGATTCCAATAGATTTTGATGGAGATATATTGGTTCCTTTTGCTATAGAGTCAAGTTTGTCTGGTGTTGGAAAAATGCTAGGAGAAAAGAATGAATTGTGGTATCAACGCGACTTTACAATTCCATCTGCGTGGAAAGGGAAAAGAGTCTTATTGCATTTTGGTGCTGTAGATTGGAAAACGGATGTTTGGGTGAATGGAACCAAGGTTGGCGAACATACAGGTGGCTTCACCCCTTTTTCTTTTGATGTGACTGGTGCATTACAAAAAGGTGAAAATCGTTTGATTGTACGTGTATGGGATCCTACGGATAAAGGACCTCAACCAAGAGGTAAACAAGTAAGTAAACCGGAAGGAATATGGTATACGCCAGTGAGTGGTATTTGGCAAACTGTTTGGCTGGAACCGGTGGCGCAGCATTATATTGCTAAAATTAAGACGATTCCCAATATTGATACAAATCAGTTGAAGGTAGAAGTTTGTACAAATGATGATTGTCAGGATGATAAAGTTGAGGTAAAAGTGTTTGAAGAAGAACAGTTAGTAGCTTGTGGAACTTCGATTAACGGTTTACCCGTAGAAGTTTCCATGCCTACTGATGTAAAGCTTTGGTCACCTGATTCTCCATTTTTGTATCAAGTGAAGATTACTTTGATTTCTGCAGGGAAGGTTACAGACGAAGTTAAAAGCTATGCAGCCATGCGTAAGTATTCGACACGAAGGGATGAACATGGAATAATGAGGATGCAATTAAATAATAGAGACTTATTTCAATTTGGCCCGTTAGATCAAGGTTGGTGGCCTGATGGATTATATACGGCTCCTACCGACGAAGCTTTACGCTATGATATTGAAAAAACCAAAGAGTTAGGATATAATATGATAAGGAAACATATCAAGGTAGAACCTGCACGTTGGTATACATATTGTGATCAATTAGGTATTATTGTATGGCAAGATATGCCGAGTGGAGATCGTAATCCGGAATGGCAAAGAACTCAATATTTTACAGGAACTGAACTAAATCGTTCAACTTTTTCGGAGCAAACTTATAGAAAAGAATGGCAAGAAATTGTAGATTGTCTTTTTTCTTATCCTTGCATCGGTACATGGGTGCCTTTTAATGAGGCATGGGGACAATTTAAGACTCAAGAAATTGTAGAATGGACTAAACAGTATGATTCTACTCGTTTGGTTAATCCTGCTAGTGGAGGAAATCATTATACATGTGGTGATATACTTGATCTTCATAATTATCCAGCTCCAGCTATGTATTTATATGATGCTCAACGAGTGAATGTTTTAGGAGAATATGGAGGAATAGGGTTGGTTATGAAAGAGCATTTATGGGAACCTAATCGTAATTGGGGATATGTACAGTTTGGATCTTCGAAAGAGGCTACGGCGGAATATGTTAAATATGCTGAGGAACTAAAACGATTGATTGGACGTGGACTTTCGGCTGCTGTTTATACTCAGACGACCGATGTAGAAGTAGAAGTAAATGGTTTGATGACTTATGATCGTAAGGTTGTGAAGTTGGATGAAAAGACTTTGAAGAAAGTAAATAAGGAAATATGTGATTATTTACAGTGAGATAAATGTTGGATTATTATTACTTTTTAAATTAATATTTATGAGAACGCTTTTTACTAATGTTTTGGGATGCAGATTTAGGATGTTACTACTGTCATTACTTTCTGCATTGTGTATCCAGGCTCAGTCTGGAAGAGAAATTTCAGGTTTGATAAAAGATGCTCTAGATGAGCCTCTTATAGGGGTAAATGTTGTGGTCAAAGGTGATGCCACGTTGGGGACTATTTCAGATGTAAATGGTAATTTTTATTTGAAAGTACCCAATAAAAAGGTTACATTAGTTTTTTCCTTTGTTGGTTATAAAACGTTAGAAAGAACTATAGATGTTACTGATAGTAAGATAACGTGAGTTCGATATAAAATCAAAAAAAAGAAAGTTGTCTGTCATTGACAAA
>ENA-ORSS01000786-ORSS01000786.1-human-gut-metagenome-genome-assembly--contig:-NODE-786-length-36807-cov-4.053330_pt1 | contig 36807 bp, 58 predicted proteins | sample MGYA00241899_ERZ509162 | MGnify/ENA primary metagenome ERZ509162 (study PRJEB26280, sample SAMEA2338641) | human gut metagenome | biome: human gut; feature: human-associated habitat; material: faeces... | reverse complement strand
AATTTTCAAAAAGCGAGCTGTAGCCGCTTCATATACTCCTTTTTCTGTTCAAAAGAAGAGTGAACATAGCGATTCAGCGTGATTTCAACAGAACTATGCCCAAGCATCTCGCTCAGTGCTTTCACGTCAAAGCCCAGCTTCACGCAGGTTGAAGCAAAAATATGGCGGAGTGCATGAAAATGAACTGACGGCAATTTTGCGTTTTTCAGGATTGTGCGGAAACGATACTGCATAGCTCTTGGTTCAATCGGCTTGTTTGTGCCAGTGAGCACGAAATCCTCCGACTTTCCTTTGAATTTAAGCAAAAAGCTCATCAAACAATCCGGAATTGGTATTCTTCTCCTGGAAGATTCACTCTTCGGATCGGTAATGATGAGCTTTGTTTTTGATGCTTCTGTCGGACATTGGATTCTCTGCATGGTCTTCCTGACGGTCAGAATCCGTTTTTCGAGGTCGATGTCCTTCCATTTCAAGGCACACAACTCTCCAATGCGGATGCCGGTTGCATAGGAAAGTGCGACACCAAGGGTGCTGTGGTTCTGATGTTCCGCAACATACCGCTGCAGTTTTCCCTGTTCTTCCTCAACGAGAAGTTGAATCTCCGGCGATTTCTTTTTCGGCAGCGAAACTCCGTCAAGAGGATTGAAAATATGGTAGGTTCTGACTGCATACTTGAAAATTGATTTCATCAGAATTATGATATCAGCAACATAACGCACTGACAGCCCGTCTTTCTGCTTCTTTGCAATGAATGCATAAATGTCGTCCTGCACAATATCACTGACTGCTTTTTCTCCAAATGCGGGTAAAATATGCTTGTCGGCCTTCATTGCATAGTTTGCAGCCGTTGACTCTTTGACCATATGCTGAACACTGCGAAACCACTCGCCATAAATTACTGAAACAGTCTTGCAGCATTTGTCTGTGGGCTGCTCACTGCGTCTGATTGACGTCATTCTATCGATGACTTCCTCCTTTGTCCTTGCAAAGATATACTGAAATTTTCGTTTTCCATCCTTGCGTTTTCCCCGTGAAATTCTCCCTTCCCATCTTCCGTCCTTCCGATAGTAAACATTTATTCCCTTCATTTCATTCTCCTTGTGCAGTTTTTACAAAATCAAATACAAATTTAGAACTTTTTTGACAAAATTCACCCTTACCCTATTGACAAGCCGTACAGACTATGATACAATTATAACAGTAAAATTGTTTTTTTCAATCGACTTGTATATCTTTCGCAAAATACGAACTTTTGCGAAAGCTTCAAAGGTGATACAGAAATTTTCAGCCATATCGCTATATCAGCGGTGTGGTTTTTTTGTTGTATACCCTGGGTATCAGTATCATATATTACTCAATTTTAAAGTAGAAAGCAAGATATAAAAACACCAGATATAGAGAGAAAATTGCTCTGATATCTGGTGATATTACGGGCAGTATTTTAAATGGGAACAGTGTGGTCAATGCTATAACGGAAACTGACCGTCAAAAAAGCGGATTCAACCGTTCTGGCTGTATCCGCTTAAAATCTATATTTGTTTACTTAAGAATATCGATCGAGATTACTGTATTCTTATCATCGACACTGAAAATTTGATTACCCTTTGCATAGTAGTACTTGCTGCCCCCAATGATAATCGACTTTAGTTTTGTGCTGCCTTCAATTGCAGATATTGATATAAAGTTTACCGATGGGGGAATTATGAGCTGTTCCAGATTTTCACAAAACGAAAATGCGCCCCATTCAATTCTTGTTACAGAGTTTGGAACCTCAACGCTGACTATCGTGGAGCAATAGCGAAAAGCTTTCTCGTGAATTATGTGGACAGAATTGGGGATAACTACAGTTGTCTCGTTACCTGTATACTTATAAAGAATTTTCTCTCGAATGTCAAATTCATTATTCATAGCATTTTTCTCCTGTATCATAATTTTAATAATTGCCGCCTGACCCACACACTCTCCAGCACATCATAGATATACTGATTCAGCGTACCTTTTTCAAAATACCTGCTATTATCACCGCCGAGTATCTCAACCGCTGTTGCTTGACACGCAAAATGCAAAAAAGTGACAAGCAAAGTGCAAAACTTTTGACACGCAAAATGCAAAAAGACCATTTAAAGAGTAAAAAAAGAACTCCTTAAATGGTCTTTAATCATTTTATAAAACTTAAAATATGGGCAATTACATCAACAGTCCATCCGTTTCCAAGCTGCTTATATCGTTGTGTATTTGATACTCCTTCGGTATAATTATCAGGAAGTGTCTGAAGCCGTTCGCACTCAATAGGAGATAATTTCCTGATTATATAATCTCCGTCAGGCAAATCAATCTTATAAAGTCCGGTAGAACCGCCCTGACCTCCGCCGCTTGCTGAAATTGTAACGGATTTGCCACGTACAGAATAAACCCTGTGTCCCTGAGAGCTACTGCCTATATCTCCGATTCTAATAGGCTGAAGTACCATTGAATCTTTAGTAACAGTTGTCATGCAATTAGCTTTTCCGTCTTTTCGTGCTTCAATTGCCGAAAAAGTTCCGCCGCCGGCTTTTTCACTTCTGTTTCCTGTATCCTTATATCTGCTTCTGACTGCACAACTAACAGGTTCAGCGATCATGGTTCTTTGATGACGTTCAAGAGTATTTTTCAAATATGCATTGCCATAATTTGCAGTAAGACAATAAGTTTTTACCTGCCAAGCAACGCCGCTTTCAATAATATCTTTCAGTAAAATACCCTTATCATCCGGCTGAGTAACATTTGGAATGTTAGTCCAGTAACAGCGTTTTCGGCTTTGTGCTGAAACGAGAGCAGAATTGATCATTATAGGTTCTACTCCCAGCTGTCGGCTTATTTCCGCTTTTATATCCTTATGTATACTGTAGTTATTTTCATAAAGAAAATATTTACAGCTGCTTTCTTTCAGCGCACGAACATACTGCATAAAAAATTTAAATCCTTCGCCTTCACATGTTGTTTCACGATTCCGTTTCGCTATACTCCAGTATGTACACGGCGAACCGCCTATTAATAAGTCAAAACCCTTGTACTGCGTAAAATCTCCGTCAAATACGTTTCCGCAGTGTTCTATAAAGGGATAATTTTTCTCACTGATTTTAATTGCATATTTATCAATTTCATATGCTGCATATCTTTCAACAGGTATGCCGGCACGTTCAAGCGCCGCCATACCGCAGGAAATACCGTCAAATAAACTTAATACTTTCATTATCTGTCCTTTCTGCCGAAGGGACAATTTCAATGAAATTCTCTAGCTTGCAGTCAAGCTTACTGCAAATTTTATCTATATTTTCAAGTTTCAGAAACGCACAGTTGTTATTACACATATCGCAGATTGTAGACGGTCTGATTCCTGTAATTTCAGACAATTCCGACTGCGTCATTCCACGTTCTTTTAACAGCTTCAGTAAATTTATTTTAATCATAAAATTGCCCTCCGATGATACTTTTGTTAATACGCAAATAACGTATTCTGTTATTTGTGTTCTAAAAAAAATAACATCAATAATTTGTTATAATAAGTTCCTTGTACAAACCGCTTGAAAGATTATTCTGTCTTTCAACAGCCATAATATTGAAGTCCTTGTACAATTCACGTATATATTCATCGTCATTGTAAGAGAGAATAAAACGTCCTTTAATATTGCTTAAAGAGTTCTTTAAGCGTTCGTGATCACTATCGGAAAATGGCACATCATAGTATTTTTGGGCGGTGCGATACGGCGGATCGCAATAAAAAAGTGCATTCGGACGGTCATAAACCTTTATCAATTTTTCAAAATCCTTATTTTCAATAACAACTCCTGCACCAGATTTAAGACGTTCTTCAATTTCAGTTAAATATTCCGGCGATATGTTTTTATTGTCACAACCATACGCTCTGCATTTTGACCCATAACTCAGCTTAATTTGTACATAAAACATTGCTGCTCTTTGGATATCGGTCATACCCCTGACATTTATCTGTGCCCTTATATCTTCAAAAATCTCTCTTGCATTAATATAACCTGAAATTTCACGCTGTAATTCTCCGCAATGAAAACGAGCGCACCTGAATAAATTTACTAATTGACCGTTAATATCGTTATATACCTCAAGCGGAGCATGTTTGTCCTTGGCAAAAAGCACAGAACCGCCGCCTCCAAACACTTCAATGTACCTGTCAAAATTATCCGGAAACATTGATATGATTTTCTTTGCAAGGCAACTCTTGCCGCCAACCCATGGGATAAAGCTTTTCATATAAATACCTCCAAAAACTATTTCACTTTATTTTCGATTTCGGTATGTAAGCGCTTAATGAAGTTTTCCCCTGCAATACCGTTTTTTTGGTAACCCCACTTATCAAGAAGATAATTTATAGCATTCAGTGTACCAGTACCGAAAGATTTATTTTTGTCCATACCGTATTTGTTAATACCTAGTGTTTTGGCTGTCAACAGTAATTCTTTAAGCGATAGTACCCCAATAGTTGAATCGCCTTTTTTGTAGCCGGATTTGTCCAGTATAGGCTTTGCAGGACTTGCTGCTGTAGAAATACCTAACGTCTTTAAAATACCTTTAGCGTATGCTTCGGCAAGCTTTTTGTAATTGGACTTGATGAAATCAGCGTCCTTTTTGCTGTCAACAAATCCGCCCTCTAAAAGTACCGCTGGAGCTGCTGTTTCTCTGATAATTGCAAAATAGTCCGTACCGCCATTACCGAGCTTAGTCTTAACACCTCTGCTCGACATGATTTTCTTTACTTCTGTATTAATATTGTTTGCTAACGTCTTTGACGTACCTCCCACACGGCTGTAATATACCTCAAAGCCCTGTCCGCCGCCTGCATTGAAATGAATATCCACCACCAAATCAGGAGCATATTTATTACACATTGCGACTTTGCTGTCCATATCCGTATCAATATCCTGAGTACGTGACAGCTTGAAATCAACTCCGTATTTGCTTAAAATTTCAGACAGCGCAAAGGCTGTTTTCAGTGTATACTCTTTTTCGACTATGTACTTAACCGCTCCGCTGTCTGTTCCACCGTGCCCTACTCCTATAAATACTTTTTTACTCATTATTATTTACCTCATTTCTTAAATTTAGATATAAAAAATGCACCCTGTAAAATCAGAGTGCATATTGACATATTATGCCGATTATAGTATAATAATGTTTATGGGCATACTTGAAACGGTAGGCTTGCCATCTTTAGGGCAAGTCTGCCGAACGCTTTTCCTATTGCGTTCGGTAGGCGGTCAATCCTGCTCCCGGAAGGGAGTGATTTACTATGAATAATTTTGTTACATGGAGTGAATTACTCCAGTTTGCATCTGTCTTTATAGCATTTGCAACATTTATGTACGCAATTTTTCATAAAAGGAAATAACCGCCATACTCTCACATAGGCGGTTATTTATATAACTTCTTAATGATTGGGAGCGACCGTCTATCGGTATGCCCCTTTTTTATTATTATACATCAATTGTGGAAATATGTCAACTGTTTTCTATTAAGATTATAGTTCTATATCTTCGACTTTTGCTCTTTCCTCTAACACGATTATATAATTTTCCATATAAACAAGCTGCGTAAAAAGTAATTCATATGTACAATTAGGTTTAAATGGGAGCGTATTATTTTTATATTTTTTAAGCATAGTTTTTAACCCATTTGCTCTAATTTTCAGCTGATAATATTCTGCCCTAAATCTGTCTTTAAAATCATTACTTTTCATCAACAATGCAGTGTCATACAGCGGATTTTCACCGATTTCGCTATATGCCTCTTCAAATGCTTGTTTAGGTGACCATGAAATATAATCATTAGAATATTTTACAATGTATCCCTCGTCTTCTGGATTTTCATCAGCTGGTATAGTCCAGCCACGATATTTATTGTAATCTCCTCTTGTCATAGGTTCTGCTTCTATTCTTTTCGTTCCAATATAATTTTTCATAATTAATTACCCTCCTTCAAATTCATAACCGCTGCAAGCCCTGCCGAGATAGCTGAAACAGCCAATCCCAAAACAGCGGACTTTACAGTCAGATCAGTTGCGGCGATATTTACCGCTATGTAGCCGACTGCTGTCTGTAAAAATGTTCTCAATGCTCTTTTCACATACGGTTTCTTTAAAAAATTACTCATGTTCATTCTTCCTTTCCAAATCGTCAATTCTATGATTTGCAACTTTTATTTGTTCTTCAACAACCGGCATTCGCCTTGCAAAATTATTGTGCTCCGCAACCTTGTTTTCAAGCTGCTGAATCCGATAATTTGTCATTTTGCTTGATACCAGAATACCTCCCAGAGAACCGCCCAGTGTTCCCAATAAGGATATTGCCGCTACTATTATTTCCGTCATAAATTACACCTCCTAAATAACATACAATTTTAATCTCAACGTTCCTGCTGTACCTGTGGAGTTAGTTTGCGTTAATGTGAATACTCCTGCACTTGTACAGGTGACCGTATAAGTATAAATCCTTGTACCCGTATAAACTTGCTTTGTAAATACCGCTCCTGCCGCAATAGCAGAAATCGGAATCACATCACAAAAGTTTACCGTCTCTTGCTGAGTCCAGCTTGCAGCCATATACAGCAGTGAATATTTTGCTATCTCAGCATTGGTTACCGTCAGACTGTTTTCATCTGTTGAGCTTTCAGCAAGAAGTGTTCCAGACTGAGACTGCTTAAAATATTTTGCGCTGACAGTACCGTCTTTATCTATTTCAGCCATTTCAGTATTATTGCTGTTTCGTATGCGCAGCTTGGAATCTGAATCAAACCCCATCACACCGACTCGATTTCCGTTAATTAAATAATCGATTACTGACAATGCCGCCGAGCTTGACGTTGGTCCTCTGTTTACCTTCAAGCTTTCTCCGTAATTTGAATTGCTTATCGTTCCTCCGGTCAACGGCAAATATGCTGCGGCATTCTCGGCTATTCCTGCAAGCTTAGCTTTTTCTTCGTCAGTATAATCATTACTGGATAATCCTTTCCCTTCTACTTTATCTACCTTCGCACGATCTAAATCTGTGCTTTTTTTATTCAAAGATTGGATAGAAGCATTTAGCGCATTACACGATGAATTCAACGCATCTGATTGTGATTGTAAAGCGGCTATAATCATTTTATTCTGTACCGGATTTGTACTGTTGATATTCCATGCAGAATCAACTATTGTTTTATTAGCTCCTGCCTCGATTCCCTCTAGCTTAGCTTTTTCTGAATTTGTATAATCATTGCTGGATAAGCCTTTTCCGGTTTCTTTCATTACTCTAGCTTGCAAGGCTTCGTTAGTGGACGATGAAATGGCGTCCGCTCTGAAATTAGTATACGCCTTTGCCTGTTCCAGAATATCTTCACCGGCAGGCGTTTTCCCGTCCAGATACTCAAAGTTATCATTTATTGCATCAACACACTTTCCCACATTTGTACTGCCCTGTATTTTTATTAATCCGTCTGCCATTATTCCACCTCCGTATGAATAATATTATTTCCTGCCAGTTCGTCCCATGTAGCGTTTAACTGTTCCATTGTATAGCCTGCATCTCCCAAGCCGTACCACGTGTTATTGGCTGTAATTTCATTCTTTATCAATTCTGTACGTACTGAATCATAACCGCCGTTAATTCGTCCTTTACTGGTTATTGTTTTTCGTAATGAACCTAATTCTATGCTTACAACTTCACCTGTGATTCCGTCAACGGTTTTCTTAACTATCTGCTGAATGGTATTTATACCCAATTCTTCATTATAGATAGTTCCTATATCGCCCAGTTCACAACGCTGTAAATTAATAAATCCTTTATACAAATCAAAATCAACTAAATTCGCAAATGTGACACGATAATTGACAACAGGCGAACATTCTAACAGCATATAGTCCTGTACCTTCTTATTGAAAAGAGATTTGACGTCATCAATAGTAAACTTGTTTCCCAGTTCCTGTCTTACTTGCGTTTCCGTGAGAGAAATTTGATACGATTTCATAGGTGCAACAGGCAGCGGCGGTAAATTAAAACGATGAAAACTAACGATACCGTTATATTGTGCCGTGACTTCTTCTCCGTTTTTCAGCGGATCGTATGTATATTTTCCTACCCAATATAAATCCCCGCAATAATCGGACAGGTCAACATCTTCGTCAATTTCGGTCATGTCAACACCGTAACTTATATTAAACGCATTCGACATACCACGCTGTTTGTTGATTGTAACATTGAAATTGTCCCTGATGATTTCACCGCCCCAGACATTGATAAAACAATTATCAGCACCTAATAACGCCTTAGTGGGGGACATATCCTCATAATATGCAGAATGCATAAACGGCATATTTTCGTATGATGTATCGCCCTTGAGGTCACTGAAAAATTTAAAACGGTCAGTCGGCTTGCCAGTTGTAAATGAACTACGTTTATCGTATGTATGGGACATTATCCAGTTCAACGCATCCGGACCGTTCAAAATACCCGATTGGGTAGAACGAATAAAATAAAAATTCAGGTCATAGAAAATATGCATTGCGTCAACAGTACGCTGCTTTGTTCCGTCTGAGGACATTGACGTGCTTTTTCTGTAAATACGGAATAATTGTCCCTGCACTTTGATAATGTTGTATTCAATAAGAAATTTCCAGTTCCCTAAATCGTCAAACGGATGGGTAAGAGTCAGTGAATATTCACCGTTTAGTACCTCGGTGATTTTACATTCGGTAGGACATAAAATCCTTATACCGTTATGACTGAAATCAGTTTCATCGGATTTATAAACGGAAATGTATTCGTACTGTTTCATTACAGCCACCTCGTATTGGGAGTAACGTCAAAAACAAGAAGCTTCTGCTCCGTATGCTTATACTGTCTTACTGTGCCGTCCGGCATGGTATGCTCCCATGTGTATTCGGGCATTAACCTAAATTTGACGGTATTTTCTCCCGGTTCAAGCATAGGAAATTTACCGCTTGTCATTTCACAGCAGACTTTTCTTACTCCGCCTTCAAGTCTGTAAGCCAGTCTGAGAGAAGTGTTAATAAACATTGTGGCTTCGGGACTGTGATAATGATATATAGGCGTTCCGTTTCCTGACGGAGTGTAAGTATCGGTATATTCGCCGTTTGCAGTTCCGCTTTCAATTATCAGCGGATCGCCGCCGTTTACGGTTATTTCAATACGCCCTGCCCAGCGGAAAAAATACAATGGCTCGCAGGAATACGAGCCGCCCACCGTTACCGTTATCGTTTTTTCCGGTTGACTGTCCTTTATATCGGTAAATATGTGGGATAGTGTATCATTTTTTATAGAATACGCAAAAGGCGAACATATAAAGCGTATCACAAAGCTTCTTAGTTCATCAGAAATGCGTACAGCAGATATCACATCATTTGAAATGACGTTGTAATATTTGTCGGGTTCATCACTGTAAACAAGCTTGCCATTACCTTTAAGCCATTGGAAAATATCCCTTGTTTTTGATATGTCAGTAATCATAACCTCAAATTCAAGTTCAGTATTTTCGTATTCTTCAATTGATCTGGTTAATTGTTCGGGTCTGCCGGGTATAGTTATTGATTCCACAGTATTGCCCCCTCGTGACGGAGGAGGCATTTCAATAATTTTTAATCCATATGTATTACTTGATATTCCGTTAAAAGTGAAAGTAGCCATAATTAATCACCGCCTATGGACATAATATCTTTTTTATCTTGTCTGCTTAACTCTTCTGAAATACGAATTATATCAATATCACTGCGTACTGTAAAATAATTCTTATGTTCGATTTTAACATCTGTATGATTATTAACGTTACTGCTGTTTGTCACAGATTCAGGAGAATATGCGCCATTGGCAATATCAAACAAACGCTTCTGCTGTGCGGCAGTAAGTACCATTTCACCGTCCATTGCCATAATAGGGGATTCATATTTTCCTTTAAAATCAATAATACCGCCCGTATGGAAACGGGGAAGGGAAACCTCCCCGATAGTCGGAATTTGACCAATGGGGTCTCCGGGAATTTTATCAGTGATTTTATTTACGCCGTTAATTAAACTGTTTATAACGCCGATAGCGCCGTTTATAACATTTTCGGCAATGGTAGGTATCAGATTAAAACAGCTTTTAAAAATATTTACTATGTTATCCCAAGCGGCTGACCAGTCTCCGGTAAATACATTTTTTATAAAATCTATAATATTTTTGAATACTGTTATAACATGTTCGACAATAGGCTTTACTATGTTTAATGCGGTTTGAAGTCTGTCCTGAAACATATCGGCAAGATAAGCAATTACAGGGGACAACATGTCTACAACGTCCGCAACTCCTTCAAACAGGCTTTTAAGACTTGGCAGTAAGCTGCTTATAAAATCAATAATAGGAACAGCCAGCGCATTAAAAACGTCAACCAGGGGTGGAATAAGATTATTTATCAATTCCATAATTGGCGGCATTAGTTCCTTAAACAGGTCAACCACCAACGGCAGAATTTCATCTTTGAACAGGTCAAATACAGGCTGCAGACTTTCAAAAGCATCTTTAAGCGCCGGAAGTATTTCCTCTGTCATAAGCGGCATTAAATCATCACTCATAAGCTGTGAAAATCCGTCTATAATACCGGGCAATGCTTCGCTTGCAAGTTGTAATACAGGTTCTAAAAATGTTTCAAATGCCTCTATAACGTCCGGTAAAATTTCTTGTATAACCGGCAGAACTTCTTCAATAAGTTCAGTCAGTACAGGTATCAGAGCTTCACCTAACGGCAGCGCAAGCATTTCAACAGAACGCTTTAATCCCTCAAGCATTGAACCTAAATCGTCATATTGGATATCTTGTATTTCTTTCATGCTATCATAAGTTTTATCAAACGAATCGGATATGTCTCCGGTACTCATGATAACATCGCCGCCGAGATCTTCCCACATAGTGCCCCAAAGAGCTGTACCTATTTGATTACGTTCCAAAGGGTCTTCAATTGCTGATAGCATTAGCAATACTTCTTGTAATGCTTTATTTGCACTTTCGCCGCCTGCGCCGAATTTTGCTGCTGTCTCGTCTGCATCAAGTCCTAATGCTTCAAATGCCGCAGTAGTTGAATCAGATAGGTCAATAACTCTGATTGCATTTTCCTTGACAGCATCACCGATTTTATCCAGATTCCATGCGCCGCTTTCTGCTCCAGCTTTTAAGACGTTAAACATACCCTCGGCATCATAACCGTTTTTTTTGAACTGCACTGAATATTCGTTGATAGAATCAAGAAATTCGCCTGAAAAGTCAAGTCCATTTTGCATTCCTTGAACCATGAGATTATAGGCTTCTTCAGCTGTTAAACCAAATTGATTCATCAATGTATTTGCGGCACGTAAGCTTTCTTCGGGGCTATACCCCGATAAATCTTGAAAAGCAAAAGCCGCTTCTGTAAGGGTTGACATATCAGTTTGACTAATATCCCCAAATTGCTGATTTACAACTGACATGACATCAGCAACGTCTTGTAAGCTGTCACCATAATTATTTTGATAGATACTTTCAAGAGTATCTCTAAACCCTTGCATTTCGGCATCAGTCGCTCCTGTTTTTGCAGCTATCGAATTTAAAGCAACATCCATATCGTTAGCCAGATTTACACCATACCCTCCTGCGGCTATGGCAGTGGCAAATCCTCCGGCAAATCCTCCGGCGATTGCTTCTCCGCCTGCTTTAGCAATATCGGCAAGTTTATTTCCGCCTTTTTTCGCTTCGTCCTGTGCCGAAAGCATATCCTCTCTTAACTTATCTAAGCTCGCCCTGACTTCGTATAAAATTTCGCCGTCAGCCATATATAGTGATCACCTGCCTTTATGTTTTTGCTCTTGTTATTAACGTTTCCGCAAGGCGTTTCAAGCCCTCCTGAAAATTACGTTCTCGTTCTTCCTGCGATATTTCAAGAGCGTAATAAGCTTTAAGTTCCATAAGCGAATGAATATACTCCTGATTATGCTTGTCAGGCTTGGGGAGAGGTCTTGCACGTATGGACATAACTTCCCGTATTTTTGTTTTTTCAGAAAGTCCCTGAAAAAGAGAAATAAACTTTTGCCAGTGTAATTTTCCTTGTTGTTCTATAAGGTCGATACCGTAATCCATAAGAAAAGAGCTGTAGATATAAGAAGAATCCTGCTTAAAATCTACAACTCTTAACTGATTACTGCTTGACTGTCTTTGAAAAGTTTCAATCTGCTCCTTGAAAATTATGTCAAGTACCTTGAAATCCGGTATTTTGCTGCCCTTTACAAGTAAGGCAAGGGCAAACTGTGCTTTTTCCTGCTCCAGAAGAATACCGTCCTTAAAAATGTCGTACATCTTAAGAACGGTATCGAACGAAATGTTAAGTTTTATTTTTTTGCCGTTGTATATTACAAAATTTGTTAACGGTTTTGCAATATCAATCATTTTAATCCTAGCTTTCTGCGCTGTTTTCTGGAAAAAGTGTTGTTATTGGCTATAAGCTGTTTTTTCTGACGGACGCTTTTTTCTATGCTCGGTACTACAACGTCATAAATAAATGGCATTGTCTGGAACAGCATGTCAATATATCTGTTGTCAAAATATTTAATAAGCTTTTGCGTATTTTCATCACCGAAAATAAGTCTTATAAATTCAACAATAGCTTTACCGTATGTTTCAAGCATTTCATCCGTTTGCTTTTCCTTGGCGGCTTTTTCGGCGTTCATAACCGCAATCTGAGCCTTTCGGAAATCTCCTGCAATTCTTTCAACGTCAATGTCTAATTTTACAGTCAATTCTACTTCGCCGTTTTCACCGAGGAATTCTACGTCCTCGGTAATACGGTTTGTTTTTTTTATCTGATAAGCCATAATTATTCCTTTCTGTTATTCTGTTATATCTTCCTTGGCTGTATATGTCGGTTCGCCATTAAAATGTATTTCAACTGAAATAGCGGTAGGCTGATTTGCCGCACCTCCTGAGCGTGTTATTTTAGCAAGAGTTGCCGAGCATTCAACCATATCGCCTTCGGGAAGAATCATTCTGAAAGCTGTTTCTCGTGCCTTTCCAAAACCGTACATTACTTCGTCACTAAAAATATAGTCCTGCGCCTTGTCTCCTTTAACCCGTACGCCTGTAAGGGTTACTATCATTTGTCCTCCCGTAACATAAGAAGAACCCCAGCCTTTATCAGAAATAAATCCCGACTGATAAAGTACTTCGTTCAAAGATTCGGTAATATTATCGAATCCGACTGCTACCGGAGCATAATTTTCTGTTGCTCCGCCGCCGGGACCGCCGCTGAATCCTGTCCTTACCATAAGCTGATATTCATAATTGAGTGACAAGTCAGCCGCATTTACAGAACCGTTTGTATTCATTTAAATCCCTCCATATTATAAAAATTGACGGTCAGAATGCAGGAATAAATCCACATAATGCCGTCTGAGTTTTTTTCCTGCCCAACATAATTGGGACAGGTTGAAATTTCAATTAATTTTATCTGCCATTTTTCACCGCTTGGCAGATTAAGCGTTCTGCATTTATTACATGCAGTATTAAGCGATTCGAGAGTAGTTTTCTGTGATTTACCTTTTGATAAAATGAGCACCGACATCTGATCATAGCTTTCCCCGTTAAAAAATCTTCTGGGAGTTGACGACGGGGCAAGCTCCATTACAGTACCGCCTTTTTCGGGTAGTTGTCCTATAGGAATATTTAAAAATTTTGAAACTGCCTGCAATACTTGTGTCTGCACTTCCATTTACCGCCCTCCTTTGAATACTTTGTCATATATAGCCAGCCAGTCCTCTTTGTGTTCAGAGCCGGCTTTGTGCGCCCACATTTTTTGGGCGTTGGGATTCTTATCTTTACAAGCTGAATCAAGGTAATATTGCTTTTTGGCATAAGGCGTTTTCCATATAAGCGCACCGTTTTCTAAATCACTGTGCATAATACTGCTGCTGATAAGTCCGTCCTGATCTTGCTTGCAATAATAATTGCAATCTTTAAGAGCTTGTTGAGACATAGCGTACTGAGCCTTTTTATGCAGTTTTAAAAAACGATCTTCAATTCCTTTTGTATTCAGAGTAACCTTAACATCTGCCATTATATCAGCCCCAATTCATAATGATGCAGCTTATTGTCGTCATACAGCGGTTCAATAGTTTCGATAATGTGTTCAGTGCCGTTCCATATGACCTTCTGTCCCTGACTGAAAATCTGATTTTTAGGACGGCTGTTTTTACAGTCATAAAAAAGAACAGCCGACAATGATACTTGTCGGTTGTCTTTAGCTGTGACAAGTCTTGAACAAGGCTCTATACGGATTTTTTTAAGCTTTGTCATATCGGTAATTTTCTCGTCCTGCCACGTATTATTTATACCTACAGTTTTTAATTCAGCCGTATGTATCAGCAGTCTTTTGGGTATAGGTCTCATAATACCGCCGCCCCCCTGTAAAGCAATCCTGTAGGTGCAAGATATCCCTGCGCCAAAGGGCACAAAGTAACTGAGCCGTTATTTTTATTGCCGGAGGTATCAGTTGAATAGCTGAATTTACCCAAGGAAACAGAATTATATGAATTATCTGTCAGACTGTCAATACCGCCGTTATTGTCTATGTAATCGGCATGGGCGCAAACTGCCTTGCTTACCCTTGCCTTAAAAATATCCGGTACTGTATCGACTGTATAACCGCTGAAAGCTATTGCATTGTTTACAATATCGGTACAACGTGAGAGGAGCAGTGAAAGCTCCTCGTCTGTACCGTCAAATGAACCGTGCCATGTATTTTTATAGAAGTTGATCATTATGATTTTGATACCGCAATAGTATAGGTATTTTCGGAAGAACCGTTTGTAACCTTAATTATTACTGTATTTTCACCGATTGCCCATGTTGCAGAACCACCGTTATCAACAGCAGTTTCACCGACCTTAATTTCAACAACCGCGTTTGAATCAGACGGAACTGCTGTAATAGTGTTAGTTGCATTAGATGTTGATGCAGTGTAGGCAGTTGTATCTTTATTAAAAGCAGGGGAAAGATTAAGCGAACCAATAGAAAGGCTTGATAGTGTAGTATCAGGAGTTGTTTCAGCAGCAGGAACGACAGCGGCAAAAGCATTTTCCTTAACACAAAGATACCCTACACGCATAGTAGCCTTAATAGCAACCATATCCTGTTCAGCAAGAGAAATAGGTTTACCGTCTGCATCAAGAGTATTTTGAAGGGTTGCTTCTTTGAGTATCTCAAATTCAATGCCCTGTTTCATACCAAAAAGTGAGTACTTCCACTCTCCGCCGATAATGACAGCCTTTTCTTTATCCCATGCTCCGTTGCGTACAAACTCAATAGGCTGAGAGTAGAATTCTTTTTGATTTGTACCCTCAATGAAAAGAGACGCACCGTTATTGTCTCTGAGTTTTCTCAAAGTGCCCTTAACGCCAATAGTTGCGGTAAAGCCGTTAACGTCAAATCCATTTTCCTCAACAGTTGACATAAGATCTGAAACGTCAATGTCAATTTTGTCTGTTGCGGAAATCGTATTGCCGGCATCTAAAATTTTACCGAAAAGAGATGTCTCAAACGGGGAATCAGTACCGAAAATACAAGCGGCGTCAATTGTCTTATAAAACGCTTCTGAAATACTTGGGCGCAGTTCTGAAAATACGTCAATAGTAGTATCTTCAAGTTTTTCCTTTGTTACCGGAATGATAACAGCCAGCTTTTTGGCAATTAACTTTGGATAAATCCATGTTGCGCCGGAAGTCTTGATACGTTCGCCTTCACCCACCCAGTAAGCTCCTGCGCCGGAAGTCATTACTGGAACCTTCTTCTCGTTTGTTTTCATTTCCTCTGCTTTTGAAAGTCTGATAATACTTGAACCTCTTGCAACGTCCTTAATTATTTCGCTTGAAATTTCTTCCGGAATAAAACCGGAAAGTTCGTCTTTTAAGTATGGCATAAAAATTTACCTCCTTATTTTCTTTTAACCTGTTCGGCTCTGATAATGTCTATAGCTTTTGCAGAAGATACAGGGGGAGTATTACCTCCTGTTCTGACTCCTGTTGTAATACCCGGTTTTGACGATTCAGTAAATGCAGGGTATTTTTTGATAATTTCATCAATAGCTTGTTCAGCTGTGACCTTGTCTGTGATTTTGGTTTTAGCAAGAGCAATAACATCTCCCAAAGCTTCAGAGGAAACACCTTTTGACATTGCAGTTAATTTCAGTTCTGCCGCCGCTGCTCTTTCCTCCGCTGCAAGTCGTGCTTTTTCAGCTTTGCCGATTGCCGCCACCTGTTTTTCTGCATCGGATTTCTGGGATTCCTGCCACTTGCGGAATTCGGCAAGTTCCTCAGATGAAAGCGTATCGTCTTTTTCATCGGCTTTTTGCGGCTCTTTATTGGATTCTGTATTTTGTGCAGGGGTAGTAGGTTTAGGATCACCTCCGCCGGTTGAAGCCCCGGCAGGCTCCGTGTTAGTAGGTTCGTTCGGCTGCTGCTCGTTTACGTTTGTTTCATTTTCCATAAAATTACCTCCATAAAATTTCTAAGCAGTTTTATGTCATACTTAGGACAGTGCGTGACCGCACGGAACATATCGGGCAAAATTAACTTAAATTTCAGTTAACTGCTCGATGGGTTATTTTTGATTTTGAGCATTAAAAAAGCACCTCTTTCGAGATGCTTGTAAACTATTTATTTTTATTCATTACATAAACTAACAGCCGCATAGCAGCACTTTCCGTCATGCCATGCTCCGCAATTTTCCTTTCCGCAGTCCATAAGTTCAAAAACTGTCTGCGTTACTGTTTTGCCATCTGTAAAATTCTGATTGTCATCTGGATTCTGATTCCAGTTTTGCAATTGAGTTTCAGACTTTCTATTATACGGGCATTTCATTTTATCACCTCTTTTTACGCATAAGAAAACCGCCTTATTCGGGCGGTTTATGTTATACAATTTTTATAGATATTATTTCTGACTTTGTAAATTCTATTAAATTATTATCAGGAACTTCTAATGTAATAGAGTATTCATTATCATCATTATCCTCGGCATCATGAAAGGAAAAAACACGACCTTCCCACCGCTTATTATCAATATCAATTAATACTACATCTTTAAACAAATAATTTCGCAAATCAATCATGACTTTCCTCCTTTCTCGGAACTAAATGTGTTCCGGTTTTTGAATAATGAATCGTTGCTTTATCTGTTGGGGTTTCAATTCCGGTATTAATGTCAACGTCTACACCAATTTCTTTTTCACAGTCAATTAATTCTTTGTTTTTCCAATTTCCTTTTCTATCGTAAATCAGTTTTCCGGTTCCGCTTTTATGATTTATAATCTCCTGAGTTTCCTTTTCAGAAATAGTAAGATAACTTTTACCTTCTTTATATTCAGGTTCACCTTTAATATGCCTTGCTTGTTTTTCGTGATTTATTTCAAGCTTTATGTTGCCATTTACTGTTTCTTCTTTTATTATACCACTTCCACCTGATTTGTCAACAGCTTTCGCCTTGATTTCCTCAATACGCTTTTTCTTATCAGACGGGGTAAATCCGGCAACAGATTTTTTATAATTAACTACCGCTGTTCTGTCAGGCTTATATTTCAAATCATTATCGGCACAATATTGTTTAAGTGCTTGCTGCCGTGTTTTAAGCGTTTCTTTAGCTTTTTTCAGTCCCTCAGTATCGCCGACAGATTCAAGCGATATGCATTCACGTTTTGATTTTCTCACACGCCTTTCAAGCTCTCTCTGCCCTTGTACTTTTTTGTACTGTTCCTGATTGTCGTATTCGTCATACGGAAAATATTTTTGATAAGAAATGCCCGGAATAAAAGGATAAATATGGTGTCCGCAGTTAATACCAAGAATTCCGTCAGGTTCACCATAGCTTGATTTTTTCCATGAATAATATTTTATTTTTCTGCCATGCAGGTCGGTTGTATAACCGTCTTTGTTCTTACGGTTGAATATTTTACCCTGATCTTCTGCACATTTAGGACGTGCTCCGGCATGACTTGATACTTCAATCAAATCAACCCCGTAATCCTCCATACGGTCAAACTGTGCCTGATGGGCAACATTATTTGCTGTTGTACGAATATCCATGTTTATGTAAGCTTCTGGAGACCATTCTCTTCCTAGCTTATCCACAAATGCAGGAATGCCTTTTTCAGACATTTCTTTGATACATTGCCTCATAGCTGCCTGTCTGCTTTCTGCACCTGTTACAACCTTTCCGGTCGCTTTATTAAGCGTATTAATAAAAGATTGCTTTTCGGCAAGTTCAGCAGTATCATTGATAATTTTCTGTGCTGCTGATTTTGCTTTATACCGCATAACAGTATTAACCATGTTAAGAGACTGTTTTGCTTGTTTTTGATAAGAGGTAAGCGCTCTTGCCATAGTTTTTTCAATTGGTACTTCCGTACCGTATATAATACCGTTCCTTGCAAGCTTCTGAAACCCGGGTTCAAGTTCCTCAACAGCAGAAAGTGCGGCGGTTTCAAGAACTTCTGTCAGCATATCCGAAGCGATTCCCGCATATTCTGTAATAACTTTTATGTTTGATTTGTCTAGCGCTCCAAGCTGTGCAAGCATCTGTATTTTCCACTGTGCTGTAGGACTGTCAATATTTCCGGCAGCTAAATATTCGGCGATATTAGCAATAAGATCGGTTTCAAGTCCTGTGTATAAATCACTCAGACTTTGACTGAGCCGCATCATCTCCAGTTTTGTCATTGTTTTCACCGCCATTCAGAAAATCGTCAATATCAATTCCCGTTACCGACTGTTCTTTTGAAATACGGTCAAGTTCCTGCTGCGCAGTTTCTTCGTCACATTTTTGAACCTCCATAATAGCATTCAATTTTGATTTTAAGCCTGCTTGCGTAAGTTTTATATTGTTGTCAATCAAAGTATTATCATCAATAATAATGTTATCCTGCCAACCTACAGTAACAGCATATTCCTTTACAGGAATAAGATCAAGAGCCGTACCTAATGCAATAAGACTGTGTACAAGCTGTTCAAGCATTTCGGTAATTATATTTTTATTGGATTTAATAGTTCTTGCCGTTTTACTGTCCTGTGAAATAACTTCGGTGGCAGTTTTCATGCCCTGTACTGAATCAAACGAAAATGAACCGGCGGACAATCCGATCTGAAAACAAAGAATATTAAGCAGAGCGTTAATAGCGGATACATGTTCTTCGATACGCAGTTCAGTTGTATTATCAGTAATTTTCAGCGTTTCATTTTCTTCTGTTTTTAAAGCTATAAATGCTTCATCATCTGCATCAAAATAGCGGCGCATACTGTTTGTCAATGGGTCGACAACAGTTCTTATACATTGAGCCGGAACAATAATTCGTTTTTTGCCCAAGATAAATTCACGGCTGAAACTATCAAACGCAATATCAAGCGTTTCAAGAGTATCAACAGCATTGGCAAAAACCGATAAGCCAAGAGGGGAATCCGTTTCGATGTTGTTTGATACACAGGGCTTGAAATAGCAAAACATAGGAATCTGTATATTATCATAAGTAATGTAATCGGTAAGAGACGGAAACATTTCAGAAACAGCGCATTTTGTCCCAAGGCTGTCCTTTATGCTGCTTTTGTATGCTGAATTTTCAATTACAGTAATGCCTTTTTTATTAGTCCCGTGTTTTTCCATAAGGGTATAATAATTACCGTTTTTATAAGAAGTTGTGCGGAATATGCATTCAGTTACAGTATCGCCTGTCCAACCTACAGGTAGAAAATGTTCAGCCTGTGCATAGTCAATCATTGGTTTTGAATTATCAGCATAAATTTTTAATGCACAACCGCCCATTGCATAGGCATAAGACAAAATCTCAGGAAACTTGCGCCAAAATCCAGTTTTATTCAGTACACCATTTATGTATTCCTGATACGCTTCATTGTCAAGAGTTATTTCAACCTGTTCCGAAAATGTCATAGCTGAAAATTCATCACATATAACTTTAGCTGCATTCAGAAGCTTTCTGTTACGAAATCCTTTAGCGTATAGTCCGGAAGCTCTTGTGCGCCGCCATGGGGGATTATTTTGAAATATATGTTTGTGCAGTCCCATATCCTTGTAATTATCTGTAAGATTCAGAATTTCCAGATTCGGAAATGCTTGTTTAGCGTCTTGTAAAATATTCATCAGACATTTAATCCTCCAATCTCTATAATATCATTCATCAGCGGTTCAACGCTGTATTCAAATGCATCAAGGCTGTCAATGTTGAAATTTCCATCGTCAAGACGGACATCATCAATCTTTTTTGAATCCCATACAGCCGTCTGAAAAGCTTGTATGATGTACTTACAATTATTCATAATAAAAAATCTGTTTTGCGCCATAATCTGATTGGTAAAGCGAATTCTTCCAAGTATTTCAGATTTTCTGGCATTGTGCGGATTTATCGGTATTTGTTTTTTAATTAGTTCAGATTTAATGCCCTTTATGAGTGTCGTTTCTGCACTGTCAAAATAAATATCATAAACATTGTATTTACTCTGACATCTGCGTATAAAATTAATGATGTCTTCATAAAGCTGAACAGGCGTTATAACCTCTTTGCGGTAATATTCTTCAAGTATTATCACTTTTTGCAAAGCTGTTGAAAATCCGGTACATATTCCGGCATGAGCGGAACCGTTGCCGCCAAAGTCAAAGCCGATATTGCAGTACATGATATCATCCGGGGGATTATCAATAATAAATTCCTCCGGATTGTCTGCAAACTGCTTGTAAATAACCCCCTCCGCTGATACCCACAGTCCCTTAATATATCTGTCATGAAACACTCCTGTAAATTGTTTTTCAGCAGATTCCAATTGTGCAGGGGAGAGAATAGGATTATCTGACATAAGAAAGTGCAAATGCAATGCATTTTTTTCGTCAGCCTTCTGAATCCATTCGGTATAAAACCAATGGAATTGATTGTCCGGATTGCAGTTGAACCATAATTTAGCTTGTTCAACTGATAGGGTACGGGTTATTGCCTGTTCAACAAATGAACGCGGCATTAATGCCACCTCGTCAAAAAATACGCCGCTTAACGTGATGCCTTGAATCAGCATGTAAGACGATTCGTCCTTACCGCCAAAAACATAAAAATAATTTTTCTTCCCCATACCCTCAACAGTCAGCAGATTGACGGAACGGGTATAAGTAACTTTGAAATAATGTGTAATATCAACTATTGATTGCAAGGGCATAATAATATTACGTTCTGCCGAACGTACAGTTTTACCGCATATACCGAATGTTGCGCCGTCAAAGCGTCTCATAGCCCATAAAATAAATGATGTAATCATGCAAATGGTTTTACCCGAACGTACAGCACCATCGCAAATAATCGCCTTGTAATCGTCCTTATAGCACCATTTGAAAACGGTTTTTTGTTTAGGAGATAATTTTTTAAAGGTCATTTTGTATCGTCCTCCAAGGCTTTATATAACGTGGGTTCTTCTGATTTTTCCGGAACGCCTTTAACAGCATCTTCCTTTAATTTTAATTCTTTACGCTTCAAAGCATGGTTTTCACGCTGAACGGATTCGCCCATAAGGTCAATCAGCATATCTGCCGCTTTAAGGTTTCTTTCAGTCAATGCCTCATCTGCCAGCATATTTATAAGCTCTTCATAAAGCTCCGGATTTTCCTTGAACTTCTTTTTTAACGCACTCTTAAAACTTCTTGATATTCCGGAGGCTTTACCGCCTTTTCTGCCATTTTCGACCGCTTCACGACCGCTTCGGAACTGTGTATCTGGATTTCCTTTTTTTAAGTTTTCATTATTCAAAATCACCACCTACCATAATAAATTTAGTCATGAAAAAAGCACCTCCGGGGAGATGCTTGAATAATTTTTAAAGCCCTCACTGGGACACATCGTTGAGAGGTGCGTGAGGTTCTATTAATCCGGTTTTACCGTTTCGGACGTATCCTAATCAGGCTAAATAGTTGCAACCGGAAACTACTCTAATGCTTGGCGCAGTCTGCCGGAGTTGCACCGACCGAAACTACCGACTGCATAACAGCCGTCTAATTTCAACGGCTGTAGTCAAGGAATAAAAACAATGTAGAAGAGAGGTTAGAAACAGGGCGGTGCTGCTTTCGCCCTATTTCTATGTATATATAATATCATAGAATTATAGTGTCTTTCAATGTCCTAGAAAATAATTTCCATTAATTTTTATAAATTCCCTAATTGCTTTTCTGTGCAATTTATGTACGCTGCTTGTCTCTTCATACCCCATTTCCTCCTGAATCTGTTCCCACTTCAAAAATCTCCAATATCGCTTCAGCAAAACCAAACGGCATTTAGGATTTTTTACTTTGAGAATACGCTTGCGTATTTCAGATTTAATTCTGTCTAGCTGATCTATTTCGTCATTAATTTCATTTTCTAATTCATTGTGTTTATCAATGTAATTCGCCATTTTTAGTTCCGTGCTGTTATCATTATGTTCGTCTGGCGGCATATCTGAAAATTGTTGAGTGCATCTGCACATATCTGATACTAATTTCTCAATTTCAAGTATTTTTTCATTGATTTCCTTATCCAAATAAAATCCTTGACTTAGATATTCCTTAGCAGTCAAACTTCTCACTCCTCTCAACCACGAAATCAATTTGATTCAAATTCTTATCCCGTATGTACTGTTCTGCCTTAACTGCGTTGTCAAAAATCCTGTAATTATCCTTGATGTCACAAATTATATGCCCGTTGTATTTGTCATAGATTACATATGTTTGTGCTGACATTTTAATTCCCCTTTGTTTTAAAATACTCATGGAACCCTATCATTTCTTCGTGTAGCTTTTTAGCTTCGGTAACGTTAACATTTGGCTTTTTCGCAAGTTTAGATTTTCTTAGCTGCTGCATAAATGGCAGTGATTCCGGCAGCACCTGATTCATGCTCAGACCTATTTCTTTCAATTCCCGTTCCGCCATACAGTCAAACACGTCATCAATAGTGTGCTGATGATATTCGTCCATGGTTTCATTTAGCGTTTTTATAAAATCCTCCATGCGCTTTTGTTTCCAGCCTGTATGCCTTGATACAGCTATCAAAAAAACTAGCCCATTTGCGTTTATGCACCTGTCTATTTCGGGCATAGCCTCCCCACATAGCCATCCTATTTCCTTTTTGGAATACGTTCTTACTCTTGATTTCACTTTAATCCTCCATAAGTTCTTTGTATGAAATACCATCAGTTAATCCCGGTGATTTATCGCTGTCAGTAGGCATATATTTTGCGTTAGTAAATGACGGATATTTGTACTCTATCATGGCAAAATTTGCTACGTCTACAAGATATTCGGTGTTATGGGTTTCCTCATACAGCTCTAAACGTCTTTTTATACTTTTGTAAGCTTGGGCTAATTCCGGATACGTTTGAGAACACCATCCATATTTATAATGGGACACCTCAATAGCATTTTTCATTTTTGCAATAAATTCATCAGAAAAATCCCGCCGTAATATTTGTTCTCTAGTTTCCACTTTCATTACCTCCATATTTCAATTCTATGCCCGTTTTTAGGCGTTTTGATTTTAACCCTGTAAATTTATTATAACACATTCAAAATTGATTACATCGCATTCTAGACGGTGTTTTCAGCGTTTAATCGTCCTCTTTACATAGAATGATATCGTCTAGTTCAAAATGATCGGAGTCATAATAGTCTGTTATTTCTTCTTCAACAGACAAAACAGTTAAGCCGTCAATATCATCTAGCATGTTGTATGCATAATCGCTAATATCTTCTGTAAAATCATCAGGATCAGGAATATATTCTATGATATCTTCATCGCACTCAACGGTAATTAAATGTTTTAATTTAACGGTTTCTTCCACAAAAATTTTATACTTCGGCATTTTCAGCCCTCCTGTTCCAGTTCTCAATCGCTAATTCGGCTGATTCAATTTCAGCAGTCCAACCATTTATTATTTCTACGCCAATTTCAAGCGATATTCCCATCATCACACCACACTCACCACACATAACCAGATATTTATTATTAAAATCATCTAGCCCCACATTTGCCTTACCCCCCACAAAACGGACACGGTTTTAATTTTTCATTCATTTTTCTCTCCCCCCATAATTTTATAAACCCAACGCTGTTTCATTTCCTGGGGGACGCCATTATCACGTTTACGATCACCTGTCCACATTTTGCCGCCTGCAACGCCATCATATTCAAAATTGCTGGCACGTAAACTAGCCCCTGGTTCGGACGCCAATGTGTATGTAATGATTTTTTTGTACCCCATATTCCGTGCAATTCTGATACATGCACCGTATAATTTACTGCACGCATTATACGTGCCATCAGTGCATAGTCGATTGATTTCCAACGTCCAACCATCGTCTAAATATCTGCTGACGGGACGACCACAAATTGCAACACCTATTAATTCATCGCCGTCATTTTGTAAACCGATGCAAAATTTACAACCTGCACATTTTTTATGATGCCTATGATGATCCGTGACATAGTTATTCGCAGTTTTCAATGATATCGGTATTATTTTCATTCATTTTCTTCTCCCTTCAGCAACTCAGAATTGTCAAAAATGTTACCTATTATTTCGCATTGATTACCGTCAATGTTATTTCCAAAATCAACTGTAAATGTATCAAATTTTACAATAAACATTGCGCCATCATTATCAAATTTTACAATTCCATATTCATCATCTGATATGTTAGGATTTTCAATTGTAACAATATCCCCCTCAAAAATCTTAACGCCGTTCTTGTCGTTCAGGCCTGTATATTGCCCTACTGTTTCAACATCAACCCTAGTCCATGTCATCAATGACATTAAACACCCACAGTTATCTCGTTCTTGATGTAAAATGCAATGGGTTTCGATATCGGTATATAATGGGTCAATCTTTTTTACTAAATACCCATTGACCCACTCGCCGTTATCAACACGCTTACCCCTGAACAATATCTCTCTATTCATCTTTCAATACCTCCTCTTCCTCAAAAATGCTTTATACAACTTGTCTTTCCACGTTTCGGATTTTCTTATTCTTATCGGCGAACCGCAACATTGACACAGTTCCCTGCGCACATATTCGTCGGGACTGTTAGTGTATGACTTTGTCCTTGTGCCGCAAATCTCGCATGTAAATTCATCAACTAAATAGGAATCTTTCATTTTTTCAATACCTCCTCTTCATTCACCAGCTTTCTTCCGCAAACAGGGCAATAATTAAATCGGCTGAATTCACTACACGGGTCTTCGTTCCCCTCTGCACTGCATTTGTCTGACCCACCATCACCCCAATAGTCACAAAATAGGGTACACAGTCTGCATTTATCTTCTGCGCAATACACGCAGTCTTTAATATCATTCATGGCGTTCTCCTTTTAACCTTTTAATTTTTTCTTCTGCCTCGGGGAAAAACTTGCGTCACCCGTCATAATACCTATTACCTCGCATGCCAATACGGCGATATCTTCCGCATTGTCTGATTTTTCAATATCATTCATCAGCGTTCCTGCCTTGCGGACATTATCCTGATACGATTTGTATGCCGAACACCATTGTTCATAGGCCGCTTCAAATTCCGTACATTTACCTATTATCTGCTGCTTTTCAGCTTTGGCGTCATTTTTTGAAATCTCGCCTTTTTTGTAATATCTGTATAACGACCTCAACGTTATATAAAAACACGTTTCCGGCATTGTCAGGTACTTAGGCGGCGGAATGTTTTTAGCAGCAGAAAGTTCTATTTCCTTTGTCCGCATAAATACTCCTCCAACGATTTAACGGCTTCTTCCCAACCGTGGCAAACAACGCATTTATTACCTTGTTCCTGCAATTCAGTGATCCACCAATTTTGGTTATCCGAGACTTTCCCCTTTTCGGCTTTCAGCTCTATGTAAAGACTGAGATATTCGCCCCGCGCAACGGGAAGATGTAAGTCGGGAACACCTGATTTAACACCCTGTAATTTTAGCTGTCTGCCCTGAATCTGAGAACATTTACGCTCGTTAGGAATGTGATACAGTAATTTCAGTTCCGGATATTTACGCCGTATACCAGGCTGCTGAGTCCATTTGATCACATTTATCTGATGCTGTGCTTCTGTCATAAAAATCAACCTCCCATTACTCTGTTTAATATCTGAGACGCTTGTAATTTAGTAAGACTGTCAAAGTCAATCTCCTCATTCCTGCATTTTCTTTTTATCAGATTTATTTGCTTGTCCGACGCAGGATAACGTCCCCAACGCTTGGCTTTTTCAAGATTCCAGATATATTCACTGTCGGAATAATTTTCATTTAATTCTGTGTACACCGTATCAATTGCACTTTGCATATCAGTTCGGCTGCCATTATAGATCACGTTCCCTAGTTCGTCCGGGCAAGGTATAATCAGCTTTTTTCTATCCGGAAGATTACATATCAAACGTCCGTCCGGCATCTGGAAGAAATTAATATCATGTAAATTATACTGCTGTTCCCGTGCCCACAGATTTACAATTTCAATATTTCTTATCCAGCTGGACGGTGTATCTGCCGCACGTTCAATTTTTTCAGGCAGTTCGAATAAATCCCCCTCAAGCTTATCCTGCTGTGCTTTTGAAATATTACTGATATCTATTCCTAACAATGACGGTGCTGTGCAAAGGGAACGTTTTCCCGTAATTCCAACGCAATCGATCAGCGTTAATTTTTCCTTATCCGGATGAAGTCTTAAACCTCGTCCCACCATCTGAGTATATAAGCTGTCCGACTGAGTAGGACGCGCTATAATTACCGTTTCAACAAGCGGGATATCTGTTCCCTCGGTAAAAACCATACAGTTTATAAGACAAGGGATTTTTCTTTCGGTAAACGCATTAATGATATTCTCACGATTTTTTGTTTTTCCGGTAATAACGACCGAATCGGGGATTTTTTCAGCAATTGATTCAGCATGACTTACGCTTGCGGCAAATATCAGCGTTGCGCCTTTTGCCATATCCCTGTAAGCCTCTGCAATTGCGTCCTCTGTACCGCTCATGGCTTCTGATAATTCTCCGGGCGCATAATCTCCGCAGCGTGTATGTACCGCCGATAAATCGTAACCGATATCAATTCTTTTGCAGTCAATGTCACAAAGATACCCGTTTTTTATTCCCCATTTTAAATCACGTTTGAATACGATTTCCTCATATATATCGTCTAATCTTGCTTTATCGGCTCTATTGGGTGTAGCGGTAAAACCGATTACCTGACGCGGTGTAAAATGCTCCAGTACTTTTCTGTACGTTCCGGCGGCTGAATGGTGCGCTTCGTCAACTATAATCACATCAAATTCATCAGGATCAAAATTATCAAGTCTGTGAACAATACTCTGCACGCTTGCCGATACGATTTCTTCCCCATGAGAACGTTCCGACGCCATTTCAATTCCGGTTGTGCAGTCAAAATATTTTAACGGCTGACGCACAAGCTCTTCACGATGGGAAAGTATAAGCATACGTCCCTGACGTCTGATATTTGCAAATGTAACGGTTTTCCCTAGTCCGGTAGCCATTTGTACAAGGTAACGTCCCTGACCTTTATTGTCAAGAATATCAATACATTCAATCTGATAATCTCTTAATTGTATCACAACTTTTTATCACTCCTTTATGTGGCATATGTGGCGTACTGTGGCTTTGCTGTTCCACAAATTCAATCACGTATCTATGTAGTTTATAACGTGTTGTGGCACTGTGGCACAAAATCGCGCATTGTTTCGTCAGAAAAACTTTTTATTATTGAAACGGGGAAATTATAATATATTTTGATATATATCTTCTATATAGGGGGAAAATGTCCCACAGTCCCACAAGCTTTGTAAATTACGTAAATACGTGCTTTAAGCTTAATATACATGTCCCTCATTTTGCCTTTTTTAGTCCCTCACATGTCCCTTATTACAGTAAATCTTCATAATCTTCAATATTTATTTCGTCTTCACCCACCGGAAGTTTCATTACAACGCATTCCACATTAACGCCGTTAATTCTCTTGCCACGGGTAAATCTGCGCCCTCTTGTCAAAATCAATCCGTTAGTTTTAAGCCACGAAAGCAACGCCCTGTCGTCAAATCCTGCGTCCTTGACGGCCTTGCGGAAAACCGCTCCGTTTATGTACGCCCAATTGTCAAGAATAACACCGTATACATCCGAATTTTCATTGTCAGCTCGGAATTTGTTGGAATTCATTGCGACCCAGTCGCACATATAGCTATAACCTCGTTCTCCGGCTGAAACAGACGCTTTGCTTTTCAAAAATTCTGATATTTGACTGACCGTCAGATGTTTTCCGGTTTTAAAAACAAACCTGTCTGCAAGCTCGTCCGCTGTAAGCAGCATTGCCGCCGCCATTGCCTGTTTTTCAGTCGTACTTCCGGAGGATAGCTCCTTGTAATATTTGCTGTACAACTCCTTGGCTTCGGCTATAACATCATCGTTGAGACTTTCAATAAAAATTCTTCCTGCATGACCGTAATTCATTTTAATGCTTTGAGTAACTTCCATACCGTTTTTTATTACGGCGTCCTTTGCTTTACACTCAATGTCAATTACACGGTTTACCGCTCCTGCGCCCGAATTATCGGACGTTAACGGCGATTCTCCTGTAGTCAGTATGCATAGATCCCATATGGGGGTCTTATCTATTCCTCCCGATTTTGTACCTCTTGTACGTCCTACTCCCTGAGACAGCTGATATACGTCAAATTTACTTCTGCCGTGACTGTCCTTGGACAATTGCAGCTCGTCTATACACATCGGTATATTGTTTAAAAATGCCGCTGTTTTTTCGTGCCCTACTTGTGTTGCGTTAAACGTCTGGACGTACTGTCCGATTGCAGGATTTCCCCACACCGACGCCGCAAGCATAAGCGCAACAGTTTTACCTGTTCCGGATTCTACTCCCCACAAATGAACAAAAAAGCACAGTCCTCCGATTTTTTTTATCAGTGCGCTTGCAAAGCTTGCCGCAAGCATTATCTGCGCTGTTATATTAGCGTGTCGACATTTGATTGCGGTTTCTCTCCATTTTGCAAAATCTCCGTGTTCCTTGATCGCATTATAAATAGTACTGTAATTTGCGTCTCCGTCAAAAACAAGTCCGTCAACATAAGGTGAAAAATTTCTTCCGTCTCCTATGTAACCAAGTCTTGATACACTTTCACGTTCCGGCAAAGAATCGTAATTCAGCGCTTCAATACTGCATAAATATTCAGACAAAAGCTTTGCACTTTTTGAAGTGACTGACACTCCTACCGCCGCTAACTGGATTACTTTTGAAGCGTCAAACAGCTCTTTTTTGCCTATTATGATCTCACGCCAATATTTGCCCTTGAAGTACGCTATTTTAAGCTTTTCTTCACCCGTATCAATATTCACGAGACGTTCTGTCGGCATGATCGGATGCAGGCACGCAATCTCATGATTGCTCATAGTGGTTTTTGAAACACCCTCGGCGTCGCAGTCCCATTCTCCGGCTTCCAGCTCTATGGGCTGCATCGGAAAATCCGTTGGGTGCGATAGGCTTATATTGGGTTTTACTTTTATTAATCGCAGAGATTTTTCATAATTGTTATATGCCTTCTTGAAACTTGTAAAACCTACCTTTTTAGCTTTTATTGCCGCACTTTCCAGCTGAACCGTTTTCTCAAAAGGGTCTGTATATCTGCTTATTTCCTCATACGGCGCTGTAGTCGAATAATCTTCCAGACAATAATCATAAGACATATCAATTTGATTCTGTGCAAGATATTCGCAGTTGCTTGCTTTAAAATCAAATAATATACGGTCAAATATTTTCAGCATTTCACTTTTTGCCGCTTTTTCACGCAGTTTACTTAACGTTTGTTTTCTTTCTTCATTATTTTCGTCAAAATAAGCAATATGTTCAATTATGCCTTTTATAGATTCGATTTCAGCTTCTTCAAAATTAACGGCGTCTATTTGTTCCTGTGTTATATTAACACCCCCTCACTAATGGACAGATTCACTGCTGATTTTGCATTAAAATATGCAATTAACTTTATTTTGTAATCAAATTGTAACTTAAAACGGTACGTCTCCATCATCCAGGATTTCTTCATAGTCGGATAAATCGCCGAGCGATTCGTTTGCAGGATCCGGTACAATTGTTTCAGGCTTTGGAACACTTTTGACTATTGATACAAATTCGCAAACCAGATTTTTATATTCTCTGCCGTCGTTTCCTTGATTTATTTCAATTTTACCGACACAAAGAACAGTATCACCTTTTTTTATTGCAGCAGCACATCTAGCCAAATTGTGCCATGCCTGACAGTTTGTCCATATTGCCTCCTTTTCATCGCCGTTTTTCTTTTCGCCTACTTTTACACTCCAGCGACAAAGGCTGGACTTTTTTTCTCCAACGGTCTTAAGTTCAGCATCTCTGGGAACGTAACCGCTGATAATGAAACTACCGTCTTGTAATTTACTGTACATTTATTTGTTCTCCTTTGCTTTTTTATAACAACTATAACACATGCCACCACAGCCATCATATACTTCTTTTGGTGTAATGGTTCTTACAGTTGTACCGTCAGTTGACTTCTGACTTTTTACTTCATTGCCGCATTTAGGACAAATTATTTTTTCAGCACTTTCTTCTTTGTATTCGTTTGTATCTGCGTCCTTGGTATCATCAATATTAAACAGTCCGTTTAATGCATATTTTCTTGCATAGCTTGACGCTGTTCCGGTTATTTGTGAATCGTCCATTCCCTTTTTAGTCAACGCTTCACGAGCACTCGCCGTACTGCATAACATTGCATTACTTTCCATATCAAACAGTGTTACTGTTGCTTCAACATAGTATCTTTCGTTTAAGTTAATAATTTTGTCTGAAATATTAAGTACAACGCTATATTTCTGACATAGCGGTTTAGCAGCTTCGAGTATATCTTCGCAACTGCGGTAATTATATCTACCAAAGGCGTTATACTGATTCTTAGGCGCTTTAAGTTCAGCTTGTATAGCCGACACTCTTTTAAAAAAACTGTCCATTTTACTCTTCCTTTCTTGTCGCCTCATTAAATGGACAAATACGTCCCGTAAACTTTTGAGGATATGGCGTTACCTCTTTTGTTATTAAACATAATCCACTGTTTCGATTGAAAAAATCGCATTGAAAACAGCTAATATCCTTATTACCTTTCCAGTCTACCGGAAAGAAATTTCTTATTTTTCCTTCTGCTTCAATGTATTCCTTTACGCCATCTGAAAAATCAGCCATACTATTTTTCCTCTCTTTCCAAATCTCTCATTAAATCAATATCGGGTTCCGGCTTGTCCGGATTTTTATAACAGGTTCTGCATGCTTCAATATCACACTCGCAAGGACTGTCATAATCGTAAATGCAGCTCATCTTATAACTCCTTTTCTCTTTAACACTTTATATGATTCGTCTGTCAAATGTACTTTTATAATTTTTTCACCGATACCGTCATTTACAAACTGTTCCGCATCGTCCTTATTTTCGTAAAAAATTGAACTGTATATGACGTCATTAAAATATGCTATTCCATATACTGTATGGGTTTTCCCTGTGTACATTTTGGTTTCCTCCTATTTTTTCATATTTGTTTGCGCAATTTCTATCATATCAACTATGTCACTGATTAATTCTGCGAAAATTTCAAATTCTCCATCGCTGAGACTTTGCAGCGCAAACGGTTCTAATTTATAATTAGCAGCACTTCCAGTACTGGTACCAATTGTTGGCTTAAATATCATTGCAACACCACGCCAAAATCTTGTAAATATTTTGCTACCGTCTTCATTAGTGCCCTTGACAATTTCCCCTTTGCTGTTAGCACATATTTTAAACATTTTTTCATAAGTTTTAGTGTTAATTCTCGGTATCAATTGCCTATCTTTAGTAGTATGTAATTCACGTTCTGCTCTTAACTTGTCAATGTTGATTGACGCCTTCTTTAATTCGGCTTTTAAACAATTATTCTCCGCTTCAAGCCGCTCAAGCCTTGTTACCATTTCTGTAAATGTCATCGTTTTTTCCTCCTTACATTTCTTCAAATTCTTGTTCAAGTTCCTGTAAATTTGATTTATAGTGGTCCTCAATTAATGCCAAAATCGGCTCTTCCAGTTCGTCAGGAACAAGAACTGTAGCAGGGTACCCTTCTTGGCGCAAATAGGTTTCGCGATAGTACGTTCTAAATTGTTCGATAACGTGAAGTTTTGCCCTCAAGCCTTCAATTGCACTAGTGATCTGCAATGCCTTATTTAATTTTTCCGTATCCATTGACCTTTCCTCTATTTCATGCTATCATTTATTTGTTTAAATTTTTTCTTTTGCCTGTCCCTGTTGCCTCAGGGCAGGCGGTTTTTTTATACCTCAACAAACTCACCGTCTATCAGTTTATATAACGTATCTTCCTTAATTCGTTCGCCGTCCACAAATTCCGTTTTTACGCATTTTGGAATATAACGTTCCTTTTCCTTAGAATATTCCCATTCCGCCAGCGTGATCCAGCTGCCTTTTTTGGCTTTAACGGCTGAATTGTGACCGGCGCAGCAAATAACGCAATCTTTTCCGCTACTGCCTATCTGCGCAGAATCTCCGCTACTTATTTTATTATCAGCAATACATGTTGATGTTTTTTCTATAGCAAAATCAACACAGGCATTTATAAATTTTGATATTGACAGCTTTGCACCTATTTTCAGTTTTTTAGTACAGAATTTTCTGTTATTATCAGTTTTTACTTCATCTAATGCTTCAACCTCTGCAAACTCATTGAAATCGCCAGTATCATTTATGAAGCCATAATAATCCAATACATCAAACGGGTTTTCACAAAAATGCATTCCATAACTGCATATTTCTGCTTCTTCTTCCTCAAATACCGTATTTTCTGCGTACTGTTTGCCTCGGCATATCAGCCCTGGCTCAAATCCTTTATACCCTTTCATTTTTTATTCCTCCTTTTTTAATTTTTAAATCAAATCTTCCCTTAAAACATTCTGTTTCTTATTGATATATGTATAATCTCTAATCATATTATCAATAATCGCACGATCATTAATTGCCTTTAGTTCTCCCCATGGGTCGGGACTGTAATTTGTCTTGCATTGCCGTGTTTTTATGTTGTATTCCGTCTGCTTCATCTCTGTCCTCCTTGATTTTAAATTTTGTCGTCTAACCTGTTATTTCTTAAATTTACTGAACATTTCTCACAATACACCCTTGTAGATTCAATATCAAAATCTTCATTGGCAAATTTACTAATATCAATCATGTGTTCAACCCCACATTCGGGACAACGTGTATACACATTATCGTACTCAATATCAACATTAATCTCTACTCCCTTTGAGAGCTTTTTCTTTACATAAAACATAATAATCCTCCTTAATTAAAAAATGGACTTGAAACTTCAACGATTGCTCCCATTTTAAGCAATTCATCTTCGTTTGATTCTACAAACTTGTTAACTTCTTCTTCTGTTTGACCAGTTACCAGGGCAATATCCGCCGCCGTAAAATAATCATGTTCTTTAAATGTATGAGAAAGTCCCAGGCGTACTCCTATTAATGACGCTTTTTCCGACATTCCGTTATCAATTCCGCTTTTATATACTTGTTTAAGCAGATCAAGCGTAACGCCATATTTCTTATAACGCTTTGCTAGTCTTTTCAGTTCTTCATAAATTTTAGTTTTCATTTAATGTTCCTCCTAACATACACCGTATTTTACGGCCATTTCTTTAACAATAGCTACATAAATTTCAATTAGCTTTTTATCCTCTGCAATGATGTCAATTTTAGTGAACCTATCTCGTTTAGATTTGCATACGCCCTCACCAGCCATACGATTACGCTTATTAGTCAAACGTGTTCCCAAAGCCACTCCTGCACGTTCCTCAACAAGCTTGAACACTTCCTGATAAACATTTTTCATGCATTCAAAACCGCCGATTTTAGTCGCAATTTTTGAAATAAGATGTTGTGAATCCTTTCGCCATGAATTTTTATCCAACGATATAACGTCCACCATGTTGTCAAGACGAGTGTTTACATTTTCAATTTCCTTTTGCTGTTCCTGCTGCTTGACTTCAAGCATTTTCTGCTTGCGCTCCATCTCGACAGCATTGTTGGCAATACCAGCAATAATTTCGGCAGAAGTCATACGCTGTTGAATATCTTTTACCGTAAAATAATCATTTACAAGTTTTCTCTGAACGTCCCAAGATAAATCGTCTGTCAAAGACTTTGCTAACATAAGATAGCCGGATTCAGCGATAAGGGTAACTGACTGTGGTGTGCCACCTTGTGGTCTTGTAATACCAAGCGTACGAATTTCGTTCGGCTGGTCAAGTATGTAGAAATCCTCGCCCTCAATAAAATGTTTTTTATTAGTATTAAAGTTTCTGCGAGCAGTACCCTCTGGTCTATCGTGAACCATGTCAATATCCTTAAATGTTATTACACGCTTACCTTCGTATCCCTTAATACGTACATTCTGATTGTTAATTAAAATTTCGTTCATTTTGGTTTTCTCCTTGATTTTTTAGTTATTCTTTTATAGGTTTTATACCAAAAGATAATTCATTTTGGTCTTCGTCTGCATTAACAACATTAGTATTTAGCAGTTCCGCAAATTTCCCTACATTAACAAATATTTTGCGCCCTGATTTTATCGCAATTACTTTGCCGCTTTTGACTAACTGTCTAACAAAATATTCCGGCAATTTAAAAATTTCTGCCGTTTCCTTGATTGTCGCCATATCCGGCACTTCGTCAATTTTCATGTTTATCACCTCCTACGCTGATTTGGTTTCTGTTGATTCACCGATTTGTACATCTCTTGCAAGATAATCAAGTGTACAATTAAGATATTTTGCACACATAATAAAATATGCTACGGGCATTGATTTTTTATTTTTCCAATTTAAATATGTTCTTCGCTCTATGCCCAAGTAATTGCATAATTTTTCTTGAGATGTATGCTTTCTGCGTATTTCACCATCAATATTATCAAATAGCGATACTACACAATTACTCATTTAATCACCTCCTTGTGTTATTTTGATTTCAACTCATTTTGAGTATGATTATATTATAAACTCATTTTGCGAATTTGTCAATAGAATATTAATAAAATTATGCTCAAATCGAGTTAGCGTTTTTTGTGTATTATGACGATTTGTGTACAAGTACTAAATTTATGTTGACTTTTTCTCAATTTGAGTATATTATTATATATAGGAGGTGCTAAAATGTTTGAAGATAGGTTAAAAAGATTGAGAGAAGCGAGACATTTATCTCAAAGAGAAGTAGCGGAAGATTTAGGAATTCCGCAAACTACATACAGCGGATATGAAAATAATAAAAGAGAGCCAGATTCAACTATACTCATTAAAATTGGTGCATACTTTGGTGTATCATTAGATTATTTATTAGATTACCACTGTGATAATAATGAAAAAGTCCCGCCCATCATAGATGAACGAGACTTATTAAGAGAAAAACTTGAAAGTTTAAGTATAAAAGACCTTGAAGAAATTGATAAATTTATGGATTATCTTATCTGGAAAGAGGAACAGGGTTAAAATCCTGTTTTTCTTTTTCCTGACGAATACTATTCAATTTATCAAATTTATTCAAAATATTTTCTATAAGCTTTTGCATTTTATAAATGGTACAAACGCAATTTAAAACACGCTGATTTCAGGCTAAATAACTTTGAGTGGTTCTCCATGCTATTGCTTAGCGCAATCTCATTTGCAATAGGACTGTATATTTTCCAGACGAACATAAATCAATTTAAACCTATTGTTATCACCGTAAGCTCTTTGGCAGCGCTTGCTATAAATGCATTAGTTTTACACTGTTTGTTGCGTTCCGCACAAAACAGATATAAAGCGGAAGAAATAAAATTTTACCAACTTGAAAATCAGGCTATGAAAACAAATTTAGATAACTATATAAAACAAGAAGCAGAGATCAGTAAAATAAAACATGACATGGAAAATGTAGCACTAACTACCACAACACTTTTGCAGGAACATGATTATGCAAAGTTAGAAAAACATTTTTCACAGATTATCAATGATTTACAAGTAACAGATATTTTACATACAGATATTAAAAATGTATATTTAAATGCTATCATACAGCAAAAATATACTAAATGCAAAAGTAGAATAAAAAATGTTAATTTTACGTGTACGGCTGATGAAACGTTCCGTAAAAATGAGGAAATAGCAAACATAGACATAATTGATTTATGTACTATTATAGCCAATCTGTTAGATAATGCAATTGAAGCGTATACCGAATGCAATGATTATGATATAATAATTAATTTAGACTACATCAATAACTCTTATAGAATAGAAATATCCAATACAATAAAAGGATCAGTTCTTTCTGGAAATAAAGCTCTTAAGACAAGCAAATCTGATACTAAAAATCATGGTATAGGTATTAAAAGCGTAAAAAGCAGAGCAGAAAAATACAACGGCAAAACTCAATTTACTGAGGAGAATGGGCAATTTGTCGCTCGTGTATGGTTGATGGCGTAATTTTAAGGTCACATTTGAAATGTTACCCTTACTTCTGTTGCATATCCGACAGAAAGTTACTGACACCAAATCTGGATTGAGTAAAAAATAAAAGCCCGTCAGGAAATTCTCCTAACGGGCTTAACTGTGTATTTCTGCGGTATATTTTTTCAACAAATTAATTA
>ENA-ORSS01000775-ORSS01000775.1-human-gut-metagenome-genome-assembly--contig:-NODE-775-length-37134-cov-8.470347_pt1 | contig 37134 bp, 29 predicted proteins | sample MGYA00241899_ERZ509162 | MGnify/ENA primary metagenome ERZ509162 (study PRJEB26280, sample SAMEA2338641) | human gut metagenome | biome: human gut; feature: human-associated habitat; material: faeces... | reverse complement strand
TATTTTAGTACATCGGGGCGTGGCGAAATAGGCAGACGCGCCAGCCTCAGAAGCTGGCAGGCGCCCCTGCGCATAGTACGCTGTGCCGAAACTACTCAATAACGTAGGCCGCCACGATTTCGGCGTAATAGGCCGTGTGCTTGTTGGGGCCACCCAACGTTTCATCGACGGGATACCACTTTTCCGCGTCCGCGGCATCAAGATTGGCAAGATCCTGTTCCTGCTTGAACAGGACACGGCACTCCAACGTAAGGGGAAGCTCGCGAATGCCCGGCACATTAACCTCTTCGGGATCTTCCAGCGTGAGCCCCAGCTCGGCAACCTTGTCCATATCGCGACCCGACTTTGCGCCGCATACCGCAGTGATCTTCTTGTCGAACTCGCCCATGGGCAGGTTCACCGTGAACTCACCCGTGGCATCCAAGAATTCCTTGGTGAAACGGCTTTCGCGCACATAGGTAATGAACAGGGGCTTTCCCCACTCAATGGCCATACCGCCCCAGCTGATGGTCATGGCGTTAACCTGACCGTCTTTCTTGGTGGTGAGCAAGACGGCATCGTTGACCTTCTTCATGATTACGCCAGCATGTTCAATTACATCGATAGAGCGCTTCATACCAATCTCCTTTACGCGTGTTTTCACGATCGATTATACCGAAGAGGACACCGAGGCTGCGAACGCGCTGCGTTCCCCGTATGCGACGGGTACCCTCTCCAGGGCGCCTATGCCATGAGCGATTCCTAGCACTATGCGATAAACGATCCCAAGCCCCGACTAACATGTCCCGCCAACCAGGACCCGAGAAGCAAGGCCTAATACGCCTCGTCGAGCGGGGCATGGGCTTTCACGTCGCAATCCAAGCCAAAAAACTTGCCCTGCTTATAGCGATCGAGCGCCACCAGGGCGATCATGGCAGCATTGTCCGTACAAGCGGAAAGCGGAGGCATGGTAAGACGAACGCCGATTTGATGGCACATGGCCTCATAGGCGTGACGCAGCTCAGGGTTGGCAGCAACGCCACCGCCCAGGCAGAACTCTTTTGCACCCGTCTGGCGAAGCGCCGTGCGAGCCTTGGCCACCTGGACGTCGATAACTGCAGCCTGAAAGCTTGCCGCCACATCAGCCTGATTGATTTCACGGCCTGCCTGCTGTTCTTTCTGCAAGTAAGTCATAACCGAGGTCTTCAAGCCTGAAAGCGAGAACTGCAAATCGCCCGAATGCATCAGCGCACGGGGGAAACGAACAGCCTTAGGGTTGCCCTTTTCAGCTAAAGCAGAAATGAGCGGGCCGCCAGGATACCCCAGCCCCATTGCCTTTGCCACCTTGTCGAAGGCCTCTCCTACCGCATCGTCGAGCGTTGAACCCATAGTTTCATAGCTGCCCCAGTCTTTTACATGCACCAACATGGTGTGACCACCCGAAACGAGAGAAACCACCATAGGCGGCTTGATATCGGGGCAGGCGATCTTGTTCGCATACAAGTGGCCCTCCAGGTGGTTCACGCCGATAAGCGGCACATCGCAAGCCCAGGCCAAACCCTTTGCGAATGCCGCGCCCACAACCAGGGCGCCAACCAAACCAGGCGCATAGGTCACCGAAACAGCAGCCAAATCGTTCCAAGAAAGATCGGCCTTGCCTGTGCGCTCGCGCGCTTGGGCCAAGCACTCGATCACCACCCCACCGATAGCCTCAATATGCTTACGGCTGGCAATTTCGGGCACTACCCCACCGAAACGGGAGTGAAAATCGATCTGAGAAGCAACCACATCAGCGACAATGGTTCCCGCTTCATCGATAAGCGCTGCGGCGGTTTCGTCGCACGAAGACTCGATAGCCAAGATGAGCTTGCCCTCAAGCGGCACACATTCTCCTGCAGCTTCGCCCGCGTGTGCAGCTGCAGCATTCAAGCGCAACTCCATACCGGCAACGTCGTGCTCGGAAAGAGGAAGCGGGCCTTCATAGATGCAAGCGTTTTCCCCATCGGAATAATAACGCGGGCGAATACCGATATTCTTCAAGCCCAAACGCTCATAGAAGGCATGCGCGCCCGTATTCGACGCGCGGACTTCAAGGGTCATTTCCTTTGCACCCAAATCACGCGCATCAAGGGCAATGCGTGCCAAAAGCTCTTGCGCAATGCCCTGACGCCTATAAGCCGGATCGGACGCCACCTTCAGCAACTGCACCTGACCATCGTTTATCCAGCCACCGGCATAACCCACCAGCTTCGCTTCGCCAACGTTCACCGTGCGCTTACGCGTATCAGCAACCTCAAACGCCGCCCACCACGTGCGGTCGGGACGAGGCAGCTCGTCGAGCACCTGTGCCTCGCTCCAGGCATCCGTACCCATAACCTGCGACTCCATGGCGGCAACCGCAGGCACCCATGCCGCTTCGAGCGGCTGATAGCGAATCACCGATCCGCCCTGCACACCCGACTCAAGGTCCTTCGCCTCAACGGCGTTGGCTTCGGCATCCTGCTTGGCAAATTTAATGCGCTCATGCTCTTCAGCGTCGGAAAGGCGCGTGTACACGGGAAGAAGCGTGCAAGGGTCGCCCAACACACCACCGTCGGGATCGAACGTCCCCTCCGCCCAAGCCTCCTGCGCCGCAAGAAGAAGGCCGGCGCCTGTTGGGTAGCGCTCTTCTTCGCCCGCAATGTTGCCGTGGCCTTCGCACAGAGCGGAGTATTTCTTCAGCGCATCACCCACGATGCGCTGATCGCTTCCGCTTCCCAGCCACTCGGGCAAGGACGCCGCCTTCATAACGGTATCGGAATTCAGGCGCTCGATACCGCTGTCGGTTACGTGATAGCGAACGGGATAGACTTCTTTGCGCATCGCATCGCCCAGTACCACCACTGAGCCGCGCACCCCGTTAGCCCACTGCTGCCATGCCTGAGCGTCTGAGGTGGAAACGCCGAACAGCGGCACGCCCAAACCAATGGCAATGCCCTTGGCGCTGGCAAGGCAGATGCGCACGCCGGTAAACGAACCGGGGCCACGGCCGCACACTACGCACGCAACTTCACCGCGCGAAATGCCCGCATCCGCCAACAGAGCATCGATTTCGGGCAATAGCTTGACGTTCGATGCGCGAAACGCACCGACCTCGCGCGAAGCGATGCAGTCAATGGTTTTCTTGGCACGATCGAGAAGACCTATTCCCAAGGAAATCATTTCATTTGCCGTGTCGAAAGCAACTACGTAGTTGTTCATGCGAATCCTGTTCTTATTGCATTGCGGCCGCCGATGCCATCTCCGTAAAAGCAACGGGGGCGGCACGGGATGGGCAAGCGACGTTTAATGCCTGTTTTCTTTCGCTAGCTATCCTAGCGCATGCCCCTGAAAACAGAAAAACCAGGCGCAATCCTTCCGAAAAGAACGCGCCTGGCAAAAAGCTAAGCCAACGCAGCCCGCCAACTCTGAAGCATTGATTCTGCCGATCCGTGGGCACATGCCCGAATTGCCCGAACGTTTTCGCCCTCGACGGCAAGATACACCTCGAGCCTATCTTCTGGCATTTCTTCGGGAAATTTCGAAGCCCACTCGATGCAGGAAACGCCATCGCCTTCGACGTATTCGTAAAATGCCAAGTCTTCCAATTGGTAAGGGGAATCAAGGCGATACAGATCAAAATGGTACAGGGGAAGACGCCCATCGGTGTATTCAACCACCAAGTTGAAGGTGGGGCTCGTTACCGCCTGCGCAACGCCCAAGGCAGCTGCCAGCCCCTGGGTAAAGTGCGTTTTTCCCGCCCCCAGATCTCCGTCAAGCGTCACAACAGCACCTGCATCAAGCACGCCAGCCAGTGCCGCTGCGCAAGCTTGCGTTTCCTCTACCGAAGAGGTACGTGCTATTTCAACCCATTTGCCGGACATAAAGATTCCCTTCGGAAAAGCAGGATCCAACAAGAGCGCTCAATGAGGAACAACCCCATTGAGCGCTTTGGCGCCTTGGCGCCCATGCATTCATTTAACGACAAGCAGAATTTATCTGATGGTCTTTTCTGCAGCCGAAACCGTATGCTCCATGGTGATGGAAGTGGTAACAGAACCGAGACCGCCTGGGACCGGGGTGATGGCATCGACAACGGGCTCGACCGATTCATAGTCGACATCGCCGCACAGGTTGCCGTCCTTGTCAAAGTTGATACCAACGTCCAAAACCGTCTGACCTTCGCGGAAGCACGATGCATCAAAGGCACGTGCGCGGCCCGTTGCGCAAATAACGATGTCTGCCGTGCGCATGATCTTGGGCAGGTCCTCCGTGCGGGAATGGCAGATGGTCACGCTGGCATTACGGCGAAGCAGCAGCATGGCAACAGGCTTGCCCACCACAAGACTGCGACCAACAACAACCACGTGCTTGCCCTCTACAGGGATGTCGTAAAAATCGAGAGCCCTTACGCAAGCTTCTGCGGTGCTAGGAGCAAAGCCTTCCTTGGCATCGGTAAACACCGCACCAAGCGATGCAGTGGAAACACCGTCGATGTCCTTCGCCATAGCAAGCTCATCACAAACAAGCTTGTCTTCCATCTCAGAGGGAAGCGGGCGGAACACCAAGCAACCATGAATGCTTGAATCGGCGTTGATGCGGCGAATTTGCAGGAGCAGTTTTTCCTGGGAAACCTTTTCATCGAGCTCGAACACACGTGTGGTCAGACCCAAAGCCTTTGCGCGCTTGCAAGCAGTGCGCTCGTAGCTCAGGTCGTCGGGGCGGGACCCTACGCGAACGATAGCAAGCGTAGGTTCGATGCCCAAGATCTTCAGACGCTCGACACGATGAGCAAGATCAGCGGCAATCGCATCAGTAACTGGTTTCGATTTCAAAATGCGGGTCATACTTATCTGAGTCCCTCCAACACAAATACGTAAATATCATCGGCACGCTTGCCCCATTCAATAATGAGACATTCTGTTTCGTCAGTGTAACGCTTCGCAAGCTTGCGATCCTCGAGCATTTTGGCATTGACGAAGATGTTCAGGGCAGCGCCCTTTAGTGCCCCTTTCGCAAAGGAAACACCCGTGGCAACATCGGAAAGCGCCATCTTTGAGCCATTATGAGCCATAAAATCGGAAAGATCGATAACGCGAGCACATGCTTTCATGATCGACAGGGGCACTTCGATGGCATCGATGAGCGCCTTCTGCATTGCTTTGGTGCGCTGCGCCTTTTCTTCTTCGGTAGCGCGGGGCATTTTAAAGCATGCCGCCAAAGGGGCAAATGCCTCAGAGTCCTTCTTCGACAAGGCAAGAAGCTCTTCGCGCACCCGCTGAAGCTGCGATAGGCATTCCTTCACTTGGTCTTCCACGTCGACATAGCTTTTCTTGCCAACCGTCAGGTTTCCCACCATAGAATTCAACGCTGACCCCAAAGCTCCCACGTATGCGGCGGCAGCACCGCCACCAGGGGTTGGGGTGCCAGCGGCAACCTCGTCAATTAATGTCCACTCGCTCAAGATGTTTCCTAATCGTTTATTACCTATGACAACGATACGGGCCAGCGCACCTGCGCCAGCCCGATAATACCTTGCTAGTATTTCCAGCTATTCTCTAGCAGCCTAGAACAAGCCAGAGATCTTGCCCGTTTCATCAACGTCGATCTTGAAGGCAGCAGGAGCCTTGCCCAAGCCCGGCATGGTCATTACATTACCGGTAAGGGCAACAACGAAACCAGCGCCTGCAGATACCTTAACCTGACGAACCGTGATGCGGAAATTGCGCGGAGCACCAAGCAGCGCAGCATCGTCGGAGAAGCTGTACTGGGTTTTCGCCATGCAAACCGGCATAGATCCAAAGCCCAATTCTTCAAGCTGCTTGATTTCCTTCTTTGCAGCAGGAGCAAAGTCTACCCCATCTGCATGGTAAATGCGCTTGGCAACTGCCTCGATCTTTTCCGCGAGACCCATATCATCTTCGTAGGTGAAGGTCAGAGAGCTTTCCTGCTCGCACAGACGCATAACTTCCTCAGCCAACTCTACGCCGCCTTCGCCGCCTTTTGCCCAAACCTGGGAAAGGGCAACGTTGACACCGAGCTCCTGGCACTTGGCGCGAACCAGATCGATTTCTGCCTGAGTATCAGTGGGGAATTCGTTGATGGCGACAACGCATGGGAGGCCGAACACCTGAGTGATGTTTTCCACGTGCTGAAGCAGGTTGGGAAGACCCTTTTCCAGCGCTTCGAGGTTTTCCTCGTTCAGGTCTGCCTTGGCAACGCCGCCATGGTTCTTCAGCGCACGAACCGTGGCAACCACTACAACAGCATCAGGCTTCAAGCCCGCAAGACGACACTTAATGTCCAGAAACTTCTCGGCTCCCAGGTCGGCACCGAAACCGGCTTCAGTTACCGCGTAGTCGCCCAGAGCAAGAGCCATGTTGGTTGCCATGATGGAATTGCAGCCATGTGCGATGTTGGCGAAAGGACCGCCGTGCACGAATGCGGGGGTTCCTTCGAGTGTCTGAACCAAATTGGGCTTCAGCGCATCCTTCAAAAGCGCAGCCATAGCGCCTTCAGCATGAAGGTCATGGGCAGTAACGGGCTTATCGTCGCGGGTGTAGCCAACAACGATGCGGCCCAAGCGCGCCTTCAGGTCGGTGATGGAGGTTGCCAAGCAGAAGATGGCCATGACCTCGGAAGCAACCGTAATATCGAAGCCGTCTTCACGGGGGACGCCGTTGGCTTTGCCGCCCAAGCCGCACACGATGTTGCGCAGCTGACGGTCGTTCATATCAACAACACGCTTCCACGTAATGCGGCGAACATCGATGCCAAGCTCGTTGCCGTTGTGGATATGGGCATCGAGCAATGCAGCAAGCAGATTGTTTGCCGCGCCTATGGCATGGAAATCGCCGGTGAAGTGCAGATTTATGTCCTCCATGGGCACCACTTGGGCGTATCCGCCGCCCGCCGCGCCGCCCTTTATGCCGAATACAGGCCCCAACGAAGGCTCCCTCAGCGCAACAACCGCATCCTTGCCAATGCGCCTTAACCCGTCCGCAAGGCCGATGGTGGTGGTGGTCTTGCCCTCTCCCGCGGGGGTGGGGGTTATGGCGGTAACAAGCACCAGCCTGCCGTCCTTCCGCTGCGTCTCCTTCAAAAGGGCGGGGTCAATCTTGGCCTTGTAGCGGCCGTATTGTTCAATATATTTTTCGTCCACGTGGGCAGTCTTGGCTATTTCGGTTATTGGGCGCATTGCCGCGCCCTGGGCTATTTCAATGTCGCTTTTGTACTGCAATCGTTTGTTCCTCCTGCATATGCAAAAAATTCGGCCGTAGCACAGGTCAATTATAACCCATACCGCGACCGAAGAAAATACGCTGCGTATTATATATTATTTTGCCCGTGAACGCTTCCTGAGCGCTATGCATACCGCCGCTATCGCTATTATAAGCCCCGCCGCGGCATATATCACCCACGCCTGCACCGCCGCATCCTTTGCGGCAATAAGCTCCGCTGTGCGCACGTTGCCGAATTCATCCCTGAGGGTTATTGTGCCAACGGTGTCGCCCTTCTTGGCCGATGCTATGTCCGCCGTATAGGTCACGGTATAGTCGGGCTGCTTATTATCCTGATAGAGTATGTACACGTCCCTGTCAGCCGCCACGTCAAGGCATTTAAGCCCGCTTTTAGCCTGCTCAACCAATTCCCCTTCGCCGTAGCCGAAGCGCGCAAACGTGCGCGCATAGCGCATAAGCGTAGCCGTGTCAAGGCAATGCGTGTAGCACGGCTCCCCTTCAAGGAACATGCCCTTGCCCTTCATAACAACGCTGTAAAAGCGCAGCTCCCCGTGCTGCATGGCGCAGGAAAGGTTCATGCCGGAATCGGGTATATAGCCGGTTTTTATGCCTATTATATCGTCGCTGAAGCCGGTATCGTAAAATCTGTTGCCCTGCGGGTCAAGCACGCTGTTGCTGTTGCGGAAACAGAATGCCTCGCTCCGCTTGTTGGAAGCGGGTATTCTGCCCTCCCGCGTGGATACTATTTTGCGGAAGGTATCGTTCCTCATGGCGTAGCGGCAAAGCTTGAGCATATCGTTGGCGGTTATCAGCTGCGGTACGCTGCTCAGCCCATGCGGGTCAACGTAATGCGTGCTTGTCATGCCAAGCTCGGCGGCCTTTTTGTTCATCATGTCAACAAACGTGGGTATGTCCCCCGCAACGTATATGGCAAGGGTAGTCGCGGCCTCGTTGCCCGATGCTATCAAAAGATAGTTCATCAGGTCCCATACGGACACCTCCTCGCCCACCTCAAGATGGTCCGTATCGAGCCAGGAGCAGTTCTCCTTGCTCATCGCCTCCTCCGGCACCACCATTGTGCCCTTTAGCTCCGGGTCGTATTCCAGCACCAGCGTTGCCGTCATGACCTTTGTCATGCTTGCGGGCGGGTTGGGTTTGTCCGCCTCGCGCGAGAATAGAACCGTGTCCGTGGTCTCCTCATACAGCAGCGCTATCGGCGCGTTCTTCACCTGCGGCACGGCGTATGGATCCGTCTCCATCTTGTCGTCCTTCGCGGCAAGACTGAGCGTGCAGCATGCCGCAATAGCCATGCACAGCGCAATGCATATAAGCTTCTTCATTCGGTTTTGTCCTCCGTCTTTTCATTTGATATATCCGCCTTCGCCTGCCCCAGCACTATTTCGCGGTACTGTGAAGGGCTCATGCCGCAGCAGCGCTTAAAGTTTCTGTAAAACGTGCTGAAATCCTGATACCCCACAGCATCGGCAATATAGAACAGCGACATATTCTCCTGCGCCATAAGCTTCTGCGCCTCGCTCACGCGCCGCCGGTTAAGATAATCCTGCAGCTTAACGCCCCGCGCGGCAAAGAACCTGCGCGACATTGTGGCCTGGGACATGCCGAACCGCTCCGCAACCTCCGCAAAGCGAATCTCTTCATAATAATGGTTATCAAGATAGTTGATAAGGCTGTCCGTGTTCCGCGTGCGCTCGTCCTCCCTTACGGCAAGGGCAGTATTGGCCTTTTCCTTCCCCGCCACGCTGAATATAAGATACAGTATTGCAAACACCTGATGATACACCACGTCCTTATAGAATGCATCATCCTCATCGCAAATCTCTATTCCGTCCAGCGTAGCTTCAAGGCTCATTATCTGGTTCAGTATCAGCGCCATGTCCTTCTCCCGCGGGGTTATCAGCGGCGTAATGTCCGCAAAGCCGCATTCCTCCCCGCATGCCGCCGTAAGCGCGGCGCGGGCTATTTCCGTGGTGACGGAGAAATTATAGAAGTATTTCTGCTCCGCAAGGGACATGCTGTGCATCACTCCCGGCGGGGTGAACAATATGTCCCCGCTGCCCAGGTGATATGCCCGGCTGCTTTGCGTTTGCCGCGTTGCGCCGGACTGCATTATTACAAACTGCGGAAAATCGTGCTTATGCGCCTTAACAAGGTTATATGCCTCGCTCACGTTATATACAAGACAATGGAACCCTTCCGTGAAATAGGAATTGCGTAAGCGGTCCGTTTCGTCCTCCCATTTATGATTTTTGTTCACATGCGCAGCCCTCCGTAGATATTTCGGTTCAATTATACCAAGGTTTTGCAAATATGGACAAAATGAAATGAATGCAATCACATTCTGCGTTATGCGCGCGCTTTTTGCAATGTCCTTTTTATTATGGCCATGATAAAATATATTGTAGCCTAATATATAGGCGTCACAATTCAAACAAAGGAGAGCAGATCTTGACATCATTTATTCTGAAAAAGCTGCTGAATGGCCTATTACTGGTATTTACAGTTTCCGTGCTGGTGTTCAGCATGATGCATTTGATGCCCGGTGACCCGGTCGATTTGATAGTTGACCGCAAGGTGTCACAGGAGCGCAAGGACATTATCCGCCACGAATACGGTTACGACCGCCCGCTTACCGTGCAGTACGTTGACTGGATATGGAAGATAATATCCAAGGGAGATTTCGGCACGTCCCTCCGCGTTAAGCAGAAGGTTGCGGATATGATGGACGCGCGCATACCGCTCAGTCTTAAGCTTTGCGGCTGGATGCTGTTCTTTGAAATAGTCATCGCAGTGCCGTTAGGACTGCTTTGCGCATATAAAAAGGATACATTCCTTGACCGCGCAATAATAAACGTTACCCTTTTCCTTTCCGCCGTGCCAAGCTTCTGGCTATACGTTCTGCTGATACTGCTGTTCAGCGTAACGCTGAAATGGCTGCCTATATCCGGCTATGAAAAGGCCGTCAACTGGGTGCTGCCCATAGGCGGCGGCGTGCTCGGCTCGCTTGCCGGCACCATCCGCCTTACCAAGACCGAAGTGCTTGACGTGTTCCGCGAAAAATATGTGCTTACAGCCTATGCAAAGGGTCTGCCGCACAAAACCGTTATGGTCAAGCACGTTATGCGCAACGCCCTCATACTTATAACCGTGCTTGTGTTCATGAGCATACCCTGGCTTATATCCGGCGCAGTAATAACCGAGCGCATATTCAGCATACCCGGCATGGGCAGCCTGCTCGTGAACAGCATAATCACTCAGGACTACGCCGTTGTTCAGGGCTGCATACTTATAATAGCCGTGCTGACGGTCGTGTTCAACACGCTCAGCGACGTTGTGGTCGGTATGCTTGACCCCAGAATTCGCATTACCATGAACGGAGGCGCCGGAGCATGAACTATTCCCCCATCAGAGAATTCTTTTATAATTGCAGAAGGAACGTTAACTTTGTCGTTGGCTTCCTGATGATACTTAGCCTTATACTCGTAGCCATATTTGCGCAGCAGTTTGCCCCCTATGGCTACGATGAACCCCATAAGCAGGACAGGCTCCAGGCCCCCAATTCAACCTACCTTTTCGGTACGGATGATTTCGGCCGCGATATGTTCAGCAAGGTTATCTACGGCACGCGCATAACCCTTTGGGTGGCGCTGCTTGGCACAAGCATACAGCTTTTCCTTGGCGTTGTTATTGGCCTTCTGTGCGGCTATTTCGGCGGCTGGGTGGATAAGGTGCTGCTGTTTATAACCGACGTTACCTGGTGCGTACCCGGCACCATACTGGCGCTTGCCGTTGTTACGGTTCTTGGTAAGGGCCTTACCAATTCTATAATTGCAATATCGCTGGTCGGCTGGGCAGGCTACGCCCGTACCGTGCGCGCAAAAACGATGTCACTGCGCACGATGGCCTTCGTTGAAACCGGACGCGCCTTCGGCGAAAGCTCGCTTTCATTAATGTTCCGCTATATTCTGCCGAACATCGTGCCTTCGCTGATAGTGCTCATTTCAAACAACCTGCCCGGCACCATAATGGCCACCACAACGCTCAGCTTCCTTGGCCTTGGCTCTCAGCCGCCTTCTCCGGACTGGGGCTTGGCCATATCGCAGGGCATGAACTATGTTCACCGTGCGCAGTGGCTCAGCATATTCCCCGGCCTTGCGCTGGTGTATACCGTGCTTGGGTTCAATATACTGGGCGAAGGCATGCGCGATTTGCTTGACCCGCGCCTGAAGGGCCTGTAAGGAGGAAACACATGAGCGACATAGTGACCAAGCTTGACAATACCGAAGAGCCCCTGCTTAGGCTTGAGGATCTGAGCATAGATTACCGCATACGCAACGGCTATCTTTCCGCCGTGTCCGACGTTAATTTTACCATGAACCCGGGCGAGATAGTTGCGCTGGTAGGCGAATCCGGCTGCGGCAAAAGCACGATAGCCTTCACCATAATGCGCCTGCTTATGGACGGCAACGAGAAAATAGGCGGCAAAATACTGTTCAAGGGCGAAGATTTGAACAAGATTCCCGTGCGGGACATGGAAAAGATGCGCGGCAAGCACATAGGCATGATATTCCAGAATCCTTTGGATTCGCTCAACCCCGTTTACCGCACCGGTTCGCAGGTTGAGGAAGCCATATTGCTTGACGGGCTGAGCCATAAGGAAGCGTGGGAGCGCGTTATAAACCTTTATAAGGACGTGCGCATTCCGGACGCGGAAAAGCGCGTGAACAGCTATCCGCACGAACTTTCCGGCGGCATGCGCCAACGCGTTATGATAGCCATGATGCTTTCCCGCACGCCGGAGCTGCTTATAGCGGACGAGCCCACCACCGCGCTTGACGTTACGATAGAGGCGCAGATACTGCAAATATTAAAGGATCTCAAAACGCAGTACAACACCGCCATACTCATGATAACCCATAATTTCGGTCTTGTTGCCGAGGTTGCGGACAGAATAGCCGTAATGTACGCGGGCAACATAGTGGAGCATGGCAACGTGTTCGATGTTTTCGCCGCGCCCTCCCATCCGTATACAAGACTGCTCATGCGCGCCCTGCCGCGCAAAACAAAGCACGAGGGCAGGCTGGAAACAATAGACGGCAACGTGCCGCGCATAACCGAAAAGAAGCCCGGCTGCCGCTTTGCCAACCGCTGCCCGCTGGCCAAGGAAATATGCTTCACCGAAAATCCGCCCGTGCTTACCGTGAGTCATGACCACACATTCAGCTGCCATTTTGCGGAGGAGGCTTCGAAACTGTAATGAGCAACGCCAACGTTAATGCACCTGTACCGGCAATAGAAATATCCGGACTGAAGAAATACTTCCCGCTCACCAGCGGCGCCTTCAATGCCAAAAAAGGCTCCGTAAAGGCCGTGGACGACATAAACCTGACCATAAACAAGGGCGAGATAATCGGCCTTGCCGGCGAATCCGGCAGCGGAAAGACCACCCTTGCCCGCGTTATACTCAATCTTACCCCCGCAACCGAGGGCAGGGTGCTTATGAACGGGCAGGATATATCCAAGCTGCACGGCAGGGAGCTTAAAGCCGTGCGCCGCAGCATAGCCACCGTATTCCAGGATCCGGCATCCAACCTTAACCCCAGGCTCAACGTGCTAAGCAGCATCATGCGCCCCATGATACTGCACGGCGTTCCCAAGGCGGAGGCCGTTGAAAAGGCGCAGGAGGCCATGAAGCTGGTCAAGATGGATGAAAGGTATCTCTATTTCTATCCGCATCAGCTTTCCGGCGGTCAGCTTCAGCGTATAGCCATTGCACGCGCGCTGGTGCTCAGGCCCGACATAATGGTGCTGGATGAACCCACAAGCGCCCTTGACATATCCGTTCAGGCGCAGATACTCAATCTGCTGCTCGATCTGCAGGAGCATTTCGGCCTGACCTATCTTATCATAACGCACGACCTTAACGTGTTGCGCTATATAAGCGACCGCATTGCGGTAATGTACCTTGGCAAACTTATGGAGTTCGGCCCCACGGAGACGATATCCTCCAACCCGCTGCATCCTTACACGCACGGGCTTATGGCCGCCTCCCCCATACTCGACCCCACGCTGCGCAGCCAAAAGAAGGAGCTTATGGGCGGCGAAACCGGCAGCCTTATAAACCTGCCCAAGGGATGCCGCTTCGCTGCGCGCTGTCCGCATGCGACAGACCGCTGCCGCGAGGAACTGCCCAAGGATTACCACGTGGATGCACTGCATCAGGTAAGCTGCTTCCTATACGACAAATAAGCATTAAATGATAACGGCAAAACCGTATCAGATATAAAAATAAGGAGGAACCCCAATGAAGAGAATCTTGGCGCTGCTTATGGGCATAATGATGCTCGTGTCCGCTTTCGCGGGCTGCAGCAACACGGCGAACACCCCCAGCAACACCGATACCCCGGGCGACAACACCCCCGCCAACAATAACGGCGGCGTGACCGTGGATGAAAACGGTAAGCGTACCATCACCATCTACGACTCCGAATGGCTCGGCACCAACCTGTACCGCTGTACCGGCTGGAATAATGCCCAGGACCTTATCGCGGACACCTTTTTCCTGATGGATCCCGAAGATCGCAACAACGTGCTGCCCCGTATCTGCGAGGGCTACGAAATCAGCGAGGACGGACTGACCATGAAGCTTATCATGAGCGAAGGCATGAAGTTCTATGACGGCACCGATGTTACTCCCGAGGACGTTATAGCCTCCATCCAGTACGGCCTTGACGGCAGCGACTGGGGCTACGGCTATTCCAACATTGAATCAATGGAGGCCGACGGCAAGGATGTTATACTGCACCTTTCCACCTATCGTACCGACCTGATGCACTTCCTGTGCACCTGCTTCATGGGCATAATCAAGAAGGACTGCCTGGACACCATGACCGATGATGAGCTGCAGTGGGGCGCTATCCCCTACGGCGCGTTCTACGTGGACGAATACATTCCCGGCGACCGCATAATCCTTAAGCCCAACCCGTATTACAAGACCAACCTGCCCCTTGTTGAAAACAAGGGTCCCGTTGATTTGGACTACATCACCGTTATAGTGGCCGATACCGAAGCATTCACCCAGACCACCATGCTTGCCAACGGCGAAGTGGACGTGCTGAGCGGCATAAACATGGAACAGCATGCCGAACTGCAGAGCATAGACAGCGTTATAACGCTTGAAAACTCCTATCCCAACATTGAATACTTCGAGCTGAATCAGGACCACAAGGACCTGCAGGACATTAACGTCCGCAAGGCCATAATGCTTGCCCTTGACCGCGACGCCATGGAAGAAATGTGCAACGGCGCCATGAAGCCCGCATATTCCATGATAACCGAAGGCATGCAGTTCTTCTCCGAGAAGGCCGAAGCCTACTTCAAGGACAACCTGAGCAACAACGTGGAAGAAGCCAAGCGTCTGCTGGCCGAAGCCGGATACACCATGAACGGCGAAGGCTACCTTGAAAAAGACGGCAGCGTGCTGGAGTTCACCTTCCTTACCCGTTCCAGCGGCACCGCCGTTACCGTTGCGCAGGAAATGCAGCTGCAGCTTCAGGAAATCGGCATAAAGATGAACATAGAAACCATAGACTGGAACTACATCTATGAGCGCATGGCCGACGACGATTACGATGCCGGTATAGCCGTGCTTGAATGGGCGGAAGCCATACTGGTACTCAACTATGCTTACTACGATCCCAACACCAAGAGCGACGCCGACATGCAGGTTTATAAGGACCTTGTAGAGAAGGCCGCCACCTCTTCCGATATGGATCAGGCCGTTGAATACGTTTATGAAGCCCAGATGGAAATGTTCAAGGATTGCGCCATAGTGCCCATCTATTCCGATGTTTCCTACTGCGCATACCGCAACGACATCAATGGTCTTGTTGTCTGCGGCGACGGCACCCTGTTCTATAACGACATCAACTACGCCGGCTAATACTTAATATCAGCATAGCGCAAAGCAAAAACATGCCCGGTTTCTCATTTCAGGAGCCGGGCGTTTTCATTGCCGTATATTTTTATTCGGTTCGTTTGAGCAGATAGAAATGGTTCATGCCATCCTTTGAAGCGGTCACGTTGCAGCCAAGCTGCTTCTTTTTGTCCTTATCGCATTCGCACAGAATGCCGAGTATTGTATTTGCAAACGGCATTCCGCAGCTTGCGTCTTTAAGTTCAAAATACAGCAGATACTCCGCCCCGTCCTCAAGGCAGCGCCATTCGTCAAGGAAGTCCTTAACGCGCTCCCAGCCGTGCTTTTCATACACAAGCGTATACCCCTCGTCGTGCAGCGGGTCGGTGTATTCCTCTTCCTCCTGCGCTTCGTCTCCGCCTTCCTGCGGCGTATAGCTTATGTCCGCATCGTTTGCAGTGAGCATACTTTCAAAAAAGCTGCATACGTTATCGGTTATCCGCGCGTACTGTTCGCCGTCTATATCGAACTGCTCGTTTGGGTCGTATGCGCGCATAGACTCCGTTACCTTTTGCCTTATCGCTTCCAGCTGTTCCTTTACCATGTCAATTTCACCCTGATATGACCGCTGTATGGCACGCACGGTTTCAAGCTTGCTCTCAAGGGAGACTATCTTCTCGTCAAACACTTTATACACGGTCGCGCTATCGGCATCGAGCAGCGGCTTTATTTCGTCTATGGTGAAAAGCGCGCTTTGCAGGTTCTTTATCTTAACGAACGTTACCGCCTGCTCCTCATCATAAAAGCGATAGCCCGAGTACCTGTCCACCCGAACGGGCTTGAGCAGGCCAACGCGGTCGTAATACCTAAGCGTTTGCGGATTGCAGCCGCACAGCTTTGCAAATTCCTTTATGGTCATATCATCCATCTCCTTTCGGATAAGGTTATATCATTGCACTTAGGTGAAAGGTCAAGGCCTGCGGCAAAATATATATTCACGCTTGGCCTCCATAGTTGAGTACGATATCGTACCAATTTCAATCAAAAGAACCCGCCTGCGCAGTAAATGCGGGCGGGGATAGTTATTTTGATGAAGCTCTATGCCACAGCGGCACTTTCAATTCAAACTTGCTTCTTAAATTTCAGCGTTAAGCCATCGTATTTCCGTCCGTTGACCTCCCGCTCTCCGATACAGCGATTGCACTCAGCAAAGCCAAGTTTCTCGGCGCAGCGAAGCATGCGAACATTGCCGGACCAAGTTTGCGTGTACAGCTCGCACGCACCGCTGTCAAGGCAGTAATCCATAAAAGCGCGAAGGGCATTTGTGCCGATACCGTTTCCCCATGAATCCGATTCGCAAATATCTATGCCGACAGCGCGGTGAACTATTTGGCCTTCCTCAGCTTTTCCTACCCATTCATAGTTTTCGTCAATGCAATAGGAACATACCCAGCCAATGTGCTTACCGTTCCATAAAATCTCAAATTTCCAGCGGTAAGCATCATCAGGGCGGTTTTTCACCGATTCATAGTATTTCGTCCATTCTTTGCGCTCTGTCTCCTCGTCCGTATCTTCCTTCTCCCAAGGAGCATCCCATTTTTCCCATTCACGTTCCGCCGTGAACCAGCGCACATAGTCCTCTATATCCGTCTCTATCATATCCCTAAGGATGATGTTTTCATATTTTATCTGCATAGCTTAATCCCCCCACTTCTTGGTGTTTAGACAATAAGCATACCGTCTCAACTTCACCGCCTGTATTGCTGACAAACAAGACTCCACTTTCTCCGTCATAGGTCACAGGGAATGTAAAGTGGATGGTTTTAATCAGACGCCCGTCTGCCCGTTTTCCCTTTGGGAGCTCGTTGATTTCTATGGAAGAAATCATGGCTCGCAGCAGTCCTTTCTTGTCCTCCGGGGACATTACATCGTAGTATTTGCTGAACCCTTCCAGCATTTCAAAGATGGATTCCTTCGTCATGGTGGATTTCTGTACCATCGTGATTTCGTCATCGACCTGATCCAGCCTTGTCTGAGCATCATCCAGCTTGTCGTAGATATCATCTAATACGCGGTTCAGACTGTCAACCTTTTTCTCATAATGTCTGTCACCGGCATCCAGCTCTGAAAGTCTTTTTTCGGTCTGCATGAGATTGTTTCTGTATTTATTGTGCTCGGCTTCAATTCCGGCTCGTTTCTTTCTTAGACGCTCAATATCGGTTTCACAGTCTACTTTCTTTGAGATCAATTCTACAAATTCCGGGATCGTTACCATCGCGGAGATAACATCGCGCACCTCCTTTTCCAGCTTAGTGCCACTGTAATACTTGTTTGCCAATGAACAGATCAGTCCGTTTCGGTCTCTGCCGGAAATACAGCGATAGGAAATATACCGGGGATAAAAGCCTTCCTTTCCGTTTTTTCGCGGCCTTTGCGGAGCCGTATACCCGAAAAGGTTTTTGCCGCAATCCGGGCATTTGATGAGGCCCGTCAACGGATAAATATTGGTGCTGTCACTGCGGGTTTTCCTGTGGGCTGCGCGTTTTGCAAGAAGACTCTGGGCTCTTTCAAAGGTTTCCTCGGATATAATTGCGTCGTGTAAGCCATCGACCAGTATGATTTTACTTTCGTCATCCTGTTTTACGACCTTTGTCTCGTTGTTTGTACCCTCAACTTTTACCGTATGGCGGCGGCCATAGGCAATCTTGCCTTCGTAGACAGGATTTTTCAGAATAGCCTGGATCGTTCTATCAGTAAACCCGGAAATCTTTGTATTTCCGCGCTGCTGCCTCGTTACATTTTCATCATTCAGCTTGCGGGTGATATATTGAAGACTTTGTCCTTCCTCAGTATACAGTCTAAATATTCTTTTGACGATTTCCGCCTCTGACGGTTCAACTACAAGCTTCTTATTATCAAGCGAATATCCAAACGGCGCCTGCGCTCCGTTCCAAAGACCGCTTCTTGCTTTTTGCTGTCTGCCGGCAAGCGTTTGTTCGTGGATATTTTCAAGCTCGACCTCTGCAACGGCTCCCATAATATTGGCAATCATTTTTCCTGTTGCCGTAGAAGTATCGATGCCGTCTTTTACGCCCAGAAGCCCTACACCGTAGCTTGCAAGCTCCTGGAGATACTTTGCTGTGTCGCTGGTGTTTCTGGCAAATCGGGAAAGCTTGAAGACAAGGACATATTTTATATTATCCTTTTTGCTTCGTATATCCTCCATCATTTGGCTGAACGCAGGTCTGTGTTCGGCGTTCTTGCCGGATTTGCCTTCATCAGAGTATTTTCCTACGATGCTGATGTCCCGCCTCTTGGCAAAGTCTCTGATTTCTTCTTCCTGCGCATCAAGAGAGAAGCCATCCACCTGTATGAGCGTGGAAACACGAGTATAGATATATGCGTTCTCCATGAACAGCTCATCTCCTTTCCGTAAAATCCTCTAACGCTTTTCCATGTTTCATTATATTGTCAGTAGTATTTTTCTATATGGGTTTATTATAAACAATGACACAGATATTATCAAGTACCTATATGTAAATTCCGAGGGCGGGGAACCGGTGGGTTCCCCGTTATCCTCCGTATCACCGATTTCTTTCGTCTTATATTTTAACAGCAGTTCAGCTATCATAACGGAGCAGCGAATAAAGTTTCGATCCTGCATCAATTCGTTCCTGTAGTTTTCCAAATACAAGTTCTTTCCAGCCAGCCAGCTATTCAAGCATTATTTCATATACAACTCACTTTCTGTCATCCACGTACTGCGATGACGATGTCTTATTTCTGCTGTCTTTGATGAATCGAGGCTCAAGTCAAATCATCCTTGCGGTTACATTGACAGCTCCTCTTTTTTGTGAATCCTTTTCTGCGGTGCGGGTGTCCTATCTGCTTTCAACATCACCATGACACTTTCTTTTTTCTCTGGAATCTCTGCTTCATGGAGCACTGTGTCCACACAATACCGGATTTGCCGGATAATTTCCGAATCCATATTTGCAGATTGCAGTTGGTCATTGAGCTTCTTGTTTTCCTTTTTGAGCATCCGCACTTCGGCTGCAAGCTTTTCACGGTCTTCGTTGGTGATGTTGTTTGCTTTCAAATACCGAATTGCTTTGTTGTATTCGGCGAGTTCGTCCCCGTGTGCCTCTGCATACTTTTCTCTTATACTTTTGAATCCACGCTTGGATTTATCGGCAATCGGCTTCAGGCGTGCGCTGGTGTCGATATAACCGATGCCGGTTTCCAGACGCTTGATGCGCTTTTCGTTGGCTTTGACTTTGTCGATAATCGGCTGTTGGGATTTAAGCATGACCTTGAAATCTTCCATAGTTGTGATCCCTGTTTCCTGCAGCCAGTTGAAGATTTTAGAACGTTGCTTCAAATCTACGACAGAACCTTTTTGTTTCGCGTATTTATTCCAGTCAAAACGCTGATTCTTTCTCATATCATAATAGGCATTGACAAAATCCAGAATCGTGGGCTGGGGTGCTTCTTTCTCGGTGAATTCCGAAATCTTCCGCACCACGGATTTGAGCCAGGCGGACAGATCGGTCAGCAGTCGCCGCAGCGAAGAAAGCGCGCTGTTATGCTCTTTTATCCGGCGGTTGTATTCACCGATCTCCGTGCGGATTCCTTTTTCCTCCATGTGGGCGACCGCCGGACCGAGATGAATCGTCGGAAGCTCCGCCTTGCCCTGGCGCTCAAAGGAGCGAAGATCGAGCCGTTCGGGGATACCGTTTTTCTCAAAATACCGATTGACCGCCTTCGCCCATTCGGTACACCAAACCTCGGCGTACTTTCTGTCGTTCCAGTCAACGGTGTTTTCCTTATGGCTTTTCCATTCGCCGGACGGGAGCCGGATGCGTTCGCCGTTTTCGTCGAGATCGTAAACCTTGCGCGCTTTCGGAAGCCACTTCCCGTTTTCGTTCATCGCCCGCATTGTCAGCAGAATATGCGCGTGAGGATTGCCGTCGCCTTTGTCGTGAATCGCAAAGTCCGCGATCATGCCGCGGGAGACAAATTGCTCCCGGCAGTAATCGCGGATCAAGGCTTCATATTCGTTTTTGGGCAGTTCTATTGGCAGCGCCATGATGATTCCCCGCGCAAGCTGGGCGTTCCATTGTCCTTCGACCTTCTCGGCGGCATTCCACAGTGCCTGACGGTCTGCGTATTCCGGCGGAGCATTGGGTGGAAGGAGAATGCCTTTTGCCAAGACCTCGCCGGATTTATAGCTGTAGTTTTTTGTCTTCAAGTCGTACTCGCTGAAAAACTTTTCGCCGCTCTGATAGGCGGCTCCGGCAACGGCGGACTGCCGTTTGCTTCTTTGCCGGATAGAGATTGAAAAATGCGGACATGCGATAATGAATCACCTCCATTCCCACAAGTCGCGCTTTGCGACCTTAAAACAGGGTAGCCGGAACGGCGCAGGGGCTTGCCCCTGTGATTGGAGCCTGCGAGAATCCAACAACCTTGTAAACGCAAGAGCACCGGGAAACCGGTGTATAATTGCGCCCTCTTTCATCGGGTCTCATCCCCGGTGTCTTCTTTTCCGGCGTTTTGGATCATCGCCTTTAGGAGCGCGTCAACGGCAGGCTGACGGAACGCCGTGAGCAGGAGCTCGTGTACCTGTTTGTCGGTCAGCAGCAGCGGTTTCAGAAGGAATGCTTCCAACATCCCGCCGCGAGTGAAGATTCTCCGGTTCCGCTGCTTCCGGAGAAGCCCTTTTTCAGCGGCTTCCATAGCCTTGATCTCATTTTTCAGTTGTCGCATCTTTGCCTCATTACGGGTTTTTTCATCATTCAGTCGTTCAAGCTCCTTGTTCATCGGCACCTCCTGTATATTGGCGAACATCGCCTTCTCGCTGTGTACATACGTACATATCGTTTTACCGCAAGCTGCTGTTACAGTAGGGTTTCACCAACAGCTCGATTCCGAGAAATCCCCAGACGCGCCGTCCGACAGAATTCGTAATGGTGTTGGTGTGCTCGAGATTGTATTTCTTCTCGTTCTCCACCAGAAAATCACTGACGGAACGGGGCTTCAAAGGCGTCATTGCATTTTCCTCACACCAGATGGCATAGGTTTCATAGATTTCCTTGGAAGAGGCACTGCAATCGGCTTTGAGCCGCACATAGCCCTCATCCTCCATAAAATCGATCAGGTTGTTGGAGTCCCGTTTTACGTACTCGCGGTTATTGCGGATGCGCTCACTTTCCGTGAATTGGAATTTGTTTGAAACAAGCCGCTGCAATCCCGCAAACATCCAGAGAAAAACGCCCTCCGCCTCATCCTTCATTTTGTCGGCGATATCCGGATCATCCATCCTGTCTGTCGCCTTTTCTTTCGTGGTCAGAATGAGCTGACGGCGGTAAAAGCCGTTGGAGCGGTCATAAAGCGCCTGCAAATCTCCGTTGGAGAAGGCGAGCAGTCGGCAGAACATCCAGCCCTGATAGCTCTGCTTGCCCTTGCGTTCCAAATCCATTTTCCCCTGTGCGGTAACGATGGATTTTACATAGTTGGTCTGTTTCAGCGCTTCCATTTTCATATCGTCATCGATCATAAGAAGCTGGTGTTCAAGGTCGGCGCGGGCGAATCGGTTTCCCGAGACTTTTCCGATGCTGCCGTCCTTCATATTGCTGCCGAAGACAGCGTTCATGACGCTGCCGATCTGGCTTTTTCCTTCGCCGCCCTTTCCCTTGATAATCATCATTCTCTGACCTTTGGTAGAGGGGATGAGGCAGTATCCGAGGTATTCCTGCAAAGCCGGGATATCTTCCTCATGGAACAGGTCATGCAAAAATCGCAGCCACTTTTCCGGTCTCGGAGCATCGGGATCGTACCTGATCGGCAAACGGCTGCGGACGATCTCAGGCTTTCCGGGGACAATCGTCCCGTCCAGATACAGCGTTCCGTTTGCAAGATGAACTCTGTCCTGCTGCGGCGCAAGATCGATACCCGTACTGTAGAATTTCAAAAGCTCCACGATATTGTTGATGGTGTGCGGTACGTTTTTGACGGCGCAGATTTTCAGCTCATGATAGATTTTCTGTTTCAACGGGCGCTCGTCCGTCATGTGTCCCTCCGGTGTAAAGAAGGCGCTGCAATCATAAGCGAGCTGATGATTGCGTGTGAACTCTTCGCAGAATGCCGCCTCGACAATATCTTTTCCGTTCCACCAGATTGGGCAATCAAGCAGCTCGTCCATTGGCATGCACCCCCTCCAATCTGTAACGCAGCTTTTCTATCAGACCGTTTTGAAGCAGGTCGTCCACGGTTTTTACGCGCTCCTCCAATGTTGCGGCGCATAAAAAATCTGCCAAATACTCGATTGTGTCGAGCATCTGACAGGCTTCCACGAAACGGTCGTCGAATTCTTCATCCGGCGTTTTCGGTGCGTATTCGGTCTTCCAGCGGCGGAGCAGCTGCTCATATTCCGTGAGAACTGAAATGCACAGCGTTTCGTCCTTCCGGAACTGCGCGAGATACGGTCTTACCGGCATCAAAGTCGGCGGCTTGTCCGGGTCAATGCCAAAATCCACGGCAATACGGTGAATAACCTCCGTAAAGCTCAGCCCCAGAAGCTTTGCTGACAGGTCGATGACATCCCCGTGCGCCCCGCAGGCGAAGCAGTAGAAGTGGTCGTCATAGAGCTTCATGCTCGGGTTGGTGTCGTTGTGGAACGGGCATAGCGCCATCCCGTTCCTGTGTACGGTCAATCCGTACTGTCGTGCGGCGTCGGCAGGTGCAACCTTTGCTTTAATGATTTCGATTTGTGACATGCTATCACTCCTTCGTAAGATTTAGCCCGGCAAAATGTCCGGGCTATGTACGGCGCCTGCCCGCAGCGGCTTGAAGGAAGGAATTTCGGAAGCCGCTTCCGAAATTCCTCAATCTCCGGCCATTCTCTGAAACTCTCTGATGGCTTCCACCTCCGACTGGTAGAACCAATCACTATATGGATTCTTCTTTACAAGCTTGGCTGCATTGCGGATTTTACGAATCGCATATTCGATCTCACGGGATTTGTACCCCATCTTCAATGCACTGATAGATAAGTTCGCGATAAGGACGCAGGATTCATAGGACATACGATCCTGCAGCCACATACGACCAATCTGTTCCAGTATGCCGTGCTTCCCGGTGGCGGTTTGTGTTGCGTCATCGGAACGCCAGAGCATATGGCTGTCCGGAATTTCGGAAGCGGCTTCCGAAATTATATTGATTGCCTCAAACATATACTTTGCATTGACCTGTGTACGGCGAGTACCGTCTAAGCAGGAAGTAGTCCCGATATCTATCGGAGGCCTACCGCGCTTTCGATTTTCGGAAGCCGCTTCCGTTATTCTGTTCTGTTCTTTCATGTTGCACCTCCGGCAAATTTCTCTCAGATAAAGAACAAGCGAGGCTCCGTCTTTTGACAAAGCTTCGCTTGTTTTCTCCCTCTCCATAGTATATGGGCATGGGGGAATGTGTTTTGTTCCAATTTTGAGAATTTTTTTGAAAAACTTTTTCGGTACGTATGTACACAGCGAAAAGGCGCAATTCCTACTCTATATGCTTGTCTATGAATTCGCCGTATTCCTTGCTTACAAAATCGTCAAAACGATTTGCCACCTGCCGGATTCGCTTTGAAACTGCGCTCGGCACCTTGAAACCAACCCTCTCTGCGATTTCTTTCTGAGAATAACCCGCGGCTCGAAGCTCCAGAATTCTCTGATCCGTCTCACTCAAACGGCTTTTGAAATCATCCATCTTGGCTTTTTTCAGAACCCTCGTTTCAAATTCCGCACTTGGGTCAGCGATATCATAGAGAGCATCGCCGTTGATTGACAGCCCGTTTGCTCTGATTTCCTCCAAGGACAGGGCGGGTATTGTCCGGCTGTGCATCCATGAGCGCATGAAGTCCCGCTTCTGAACGCTTTTTCCGGCATAATCCTCCGGCTGACGGGATTTCCATATCTCGTCAATAAGCGGCTGCCAGTTTTCCTCTTCGACGGTTATTTTGGTGAGGTCTTCAACAAACACGCTGAATTGCTCGTATGTCAGCCAATCAATGTCATGCGCTGTGGGCTCCGTAAAGAGCTCCTGGAAGCTGCCGCCGTCAGACGCCTCGATCCTGTTGCGGAAATGTGGGAGAATGAGATATGCCATTCTCCACAATGGGAAGTCGCCGGAATACTTCTGCCAGTCTCCGGGGATGTCCTGATACTTGCCGCCCTTTTTCGGAACCTGAAAGAACTGCCAGGCAGCCCAGGCATAGCAATCCCATACAAGCTCCAAAAAGCTGTCGCTTTTCAGCATACTGCGGTACTTTTCGCTGTCGAGCAAACGCCGGATATTTCTCGGCAGTTCCAAATACTCCGGACGCTTCTCCACAAGCTCACGCGGCAGCGCATAGAACATCCGCAGCCAGGAAAGGTTGCTGCTTAGGGGGATTTCGATGATCTGTTCCGGGAGGATTACGATATAGCCTCTTTGTTCTTTCATACGTTGTCACCAATAGAGTCAAGATCGTCACGCGCTGCAACAAACCGTACAAGATAATTGCTGTCTGACTTGCCTTTGTTTATTATTTGCCTTAAATACGAATCATCCTCATTAACCTGTATTCGCCCCAGACGAGTTAAGATTGCAATCTTAGCTGCTTGTGATCCAGTATCCATGATTTGCGATAGATGAATCAAAGCAAGGCGTTTTGCATTTTCGAAATTAGTTAGCTCAATCAGACATGTGGTCGCGTAATACTTTACATCTCGCTCCTTATGCTGTGACATAAAAATGCTATAATACAAAAATGCTGAAATGAGAGTATCATCCTCCAATTGATCTTTTGCGCACTCAAGAAAATCAGTTATTATCTTCAAAAACTGCACAATGGTATACGCTTCCGATGAATCTGTTGAATATAGCTGATCAAGCAGACCTTCGCAGCCTGGTTCGAAAGAACTGTAAATAAAGAGGTAATACTGGAATGATAATATGCGATTTGTATCTTTTGAGAAAAATCCCATCTCATTTCCGATAGAAAAAGCTGCAGCATTGGCTATCATTTGGTCGCCTATTTCATTCCAGAGTTCTTTTTGTTCACGGCTTCTGAAATATACAAATTGCAAAAGACGAACCGCCGATCTCTTGGCTTGTATTGTTTGCTTTTCTGAAGATAGAGTTTCAATTCCTGCATCGATAATGCCTTTTAGCAATTCTGAACCGAGAATGATTTCCTCTGTTTTTAGAATATTATAAACCACATCAAGGCTTTCGTAGGCATATCCAGAATATGTCCCATTCATTTCCTGCGTTTCGTTGCGAGATTTTGCTTCCGCTATATACGATTTGATGTGCTCAGAGAAGTCTTGATTTCGTTGTGCTGACATTTCCAACAAGAATGTATGCTTATAAAAATCAGGATACTTTTCCGCTATTACTGCTTCAAGGTCTTCGTATAACACCTCAGTAGTCTTGCAAAACCGGATAACTGCCGAAGAATAGTATTGATCAAAGAGTTGTTCGTTTTCTGTCGCTGTCACATCAAGTAATACTTGTTTTACCTTGAGCTGATCCTTCTGAGTAATCTTTTCAAAATCAATACTGCGAAGCACCTTAAAACAATCCATATAAAAGCGCTTCAACCCATGATGAAACACCTCACGTATAAAGGCAACAATATCTTTGCCATTCATACGGTAAGTGTTCTGTCCAAAAAAATCAAAAATAAAAGTATTGATATTGTAAACACGCTTATCGTCTTGAACCCACCTCATAGCGTAATCTATCAATTCGCTATAAAGAGCAGAATATGCTGTATCGCTCATATAATATCCAAGCCGGCTGGCCAGAAGATATTTAGACATTATTTGATGAATAGGATCAAACATATTATTGATACAATCCATAATCGAATCAATATCCTGACCATTGAGGATATCTATGGATTGATTATATGTCCTGATTACTGCATCAAGTTTCTTCAAGTCTCGGTTGATTATAAGATACTTAATGTATTCGACAAGCAATTCATGATCTTCATAAAGAATACAGAGCATCGAATAAATCGAAATGAGCCTGTCTCGCGTTATCTCTGTTTGAACAATAGATCCGTGCATTTCAGCAATGCAAAAAGCATTTGCAAGCGGAGAAAAAATCTGATCCAGTCCACCCCAGTTTGTTGTGTAGGGAGAAATGCTTAACTGAGAATAATATTTTTTGGCTATCTCTTCCTGCATGTTTTCGACTTGTCTATCCAAGTACGGGAAATACACCGGTTCGCCGCTCGTATCTATTAGTTTTTGACCCGGATTTTCAAGAGTGAATGTGCTATTTCTTTCGTCAATTCGTCCTTGGACATGTCGGATATCGATTGCGATGTCGTTTGCAATCCACGTTGGAATACCTTGCTTATTAATCGCAGTAGAAACAGCTTGCTGAAGCAACATAAGACATTCATCATACTTAGTGAGATAGTAGCATTTTTGAGCCTGATATCGCAGCTGCAAAACTTCGCATATTTCCCCGTTATTCTCTTTGCTCACTTCGGTGCATATGCTATCGATAATAGTCTCATCAAAGGGCTTTTGAAAAATAACGGTTTGCAGATGCTCAGACAGCAGTCTTTCGAGCGATGTTTCTTCATCCTCTTTATTAAGCGGGTTCACCGGAAGTATATTTTTTGTGAGTACACATGCAACATGCGGGTATTTTGAAAAACTCGTGGCTGGAAGCGAATATGTTTCAGTGATTAGCGCCTTAGCACTTATTGGCTCGACTTCGCTCTTTTCGACCGAAAACAGTTCTTCCTTCTTCTTATATACCGCGATAACGTCCTGCATCACGCTATCGTATGCTTTGGAGACGATGTCAGAAAACTCGTGTGCAAGAGCATACTTTGCTGATTGCAGTTTTCTGACATCTTCCTGCATGGGGGTTGGCTCTTTCTTGTTCTCATCGCAAAAAATATAAAGCAATCTTAAATGCTTGTCTTTTGCTCTTTTTTCTTCACTTAAGACAGCCGGAGGAACCCCATCCGCATTATCAACGAGAAAGATACAGAGATTTGAATTGTCAACATAATCCAAATAAGCACTTTGCGTGTCTTCGCTGCTGGCTGGATCTGTTTCAAAAACATATGTTTCTACCAAGCCTGTTACATCTAACAGCTTCTGTAACGATTTCCTTGCGATGGTGTATTTCCCGCCACATTTAGAACTGATAAAAACTCTCAGTTTATGCTCAATGCCCGAATAACTCATAATAAACCTCTTTCTCCTATGTGTTACATAGCCGATACTATAGCTATCGACCATTACAGCTCCTTAAACCTCTCGGCCAAAAGCGCAAAGGTAGAACTCGACCTGATCTGCCCCGCCGGAATAAACAAATACTGCCACTCCTTGTATCCGTTGGCTTTGCCCCAACGGGAGGCAACGGCGCAATACTGTATCCCTCGCTCTTTCTTTGCGATTACATCCGGGTCATTGAGCTTATCCTCGCCCTTGACCTCCACCAGATAAATAATATCCTCGGTTTCTACCACGAAGTCCGGCTCGTACGCATGGCCGTGGTTATAGGTGATATTGAACTCACGGGGATGCGGTCTAAGCCAGTTGATGACATCAGAATCTGTTTCCATCACACGGGCAAGCGTCAGCTCTCCGTCCTTGCTATGGAACTTCGCCTCACTGAAAACGCCCTTTTGAATACCGGTAAACAGCACATTCCTGATATCCTCGGTAAAGGATTCAAAAAGGCCGACCTTTTCTCTCCAGCTATAAGTCTGCTGGAGATTATATTCGCGGGTACCAACGACCTCCTCTTGCAGAAAGCCGTTCTTACAGTAAAAATGCTGCATCATTTGCGCATACAGCTTGTTTGCGATATCGCGCTTATACATCATAACGATATTGCGCATGCCGTTCTCGCCGTGGTTCGCTGTATAGTGGTCGCAAAGCCGGGAGATCATTTTGAACAAAAGCGCAGAGCATTTTTCATAGTCGATCTCCGGCTTTTTGCGCAGCTCATCCAGAATTACTTTCTTGGGGTTATAGCCTTCAAAATCAATGGCGTCTCCCTTGATGCGCTGGCGATCTGCCATGTCTTCAAGGTTCTGGATTAGCAATTCATTGCGAATAGGCACATGATTAAAGGCCGACACATCGAGATCAAAATCCACAAACACATATTCCTCAACGCCGGCATCCGTGATCTTGATACGGGGAATCGGGATGAACTTTGCTTTTGCGGCGATATGTGTCTGCTCCGTCTGATACAGCATCCATGCGGCCAACGGCATCTCATTTTCATGGAACGTAACGCCCAAGTCCTTATCCACAGAGAGCTGTGCAGCAACCGTATCAACAATTTTCTGTGCGGTTTGAGGTGTAACGGTATGCTCTGGCTCGGTCTGAATGCTGCGGGAAACCTCCTGCCGGATCAGCGTCTGCGCTCTGGAGATCACAGCGTCGGTCTGCTCTGTCCGTTCAATCTGTGTGAAGGAATATGCTTCATCGTGGCTTTCGTTGGACGGCATGTCAAACGATAACTGCGTGGTGGTAACCTGTTCCGGCACAATTTCTTCCGCCTTGATAACATTCCCTGCCTTGAAAATGGAATCACCGCGCTGCGCCTCCGCCAGAATATCATTGAATTTATCATGGGCAGTCAGCATGACGGCATCTACATCCCGGTCACCGGTGCGCTCCCCATAGGGCAGGCGCAGACCGCGACCGACCATCTGCTCTCGCAGAATTTTGGATGCGGCCGTCCGAAGCGGAACGATGGTATAGAGGTTGTTGACATCCCAACCTTCTTTGAGCATATTGACATGGATCACGATCTCCACCGGATTTTTCGGGTTTTCCACATCCAGAAGCAGACGAGTGTTAGCTTCGGTCTCTGCGCCTTTCTGTTTAGAGTGGACGATTATCGTTTTGTTGCGATATGCGCCACTACGGAATTCGTCTGACTTTACGAATTGCTCCACCCAGGTTGCGTGATCTGTATCCTTACAAACTACGAGCATAAACGGCTTCACCACAGGCTTGCCGTGATTGGCAGCGTAGACTTCCAATTTGCGCTTTGTGCTTTCATGGCAGGTGATGCCGTCCAGCAGCATCATTTTATCCAGCTGTTCATCACCGAAGTTATAGAAATCAATGTCCGAGCGGGTCACGGCATATGGGGTGCGGGTATAGCCATCCTCGATTGCCTTGGACAGAGGGTATTCATATACCACATTTTTGAACGGCACCTGCTTGTTCCCCTTGGTCACCAATGGTGTCGCTGTCAATTCCAATCCCAGCAGCGGATGCATCTCGTTCAGCGCCTGTGCCCCCTTTTCTGCCCGGTAATGGTGTGACTCATCCATAATGAGCACAAGATCCGGCAAGTCGGACAACGCCTGATAGAACGAGTCCCCAATGAGCTCGTTCACCTTTTTCATATTTGCGCCCTCTTTGTTGAATTTATCGATGTTATACACGAAGATGTGAACATCGGATTCAAACAGGGAGAGCGTTTTTTCGCGGTAATCGTCATCCGTAATGATCTGCGGCGGCGTGCTGAAACAGCCAAGCCCCTTGAACACATACTTGGCGCTGTTGTTATCACTGAGATCCTTTTTGAGTTTTTCAAAAATCGTGGTATTGGGAGCGACAACGAAAAAGTTCCTGATATGGTGCTGCGTGTAAAGGTAAGCGATAAAGGCTCCCATCAAGCGAGTCTTGCCGACGCCGGTCGCCAGAGCAAAAGTCAGAGACATAAAGTCACGCTCAAAATCGGAGCAGATCGGATACATAGCGTGGACAGCACCCAGTGCCGCTTTCAGATTCATGCCCTTGCGGAGCTGTACGGCGTTGGTGATCTCTTCAAGAATCTTCAACGATTGCGTCTGCGGCTTGCGGAGAGACATGACACCACTGATATAATCCGTTGTATAGAGCGGAAAATCGTTAGACATCCTCTTCCTCCTCGTCGCAATCATCATACACCGGCGGGTGTACGATATTCAGGTTGTAATCTGCTTTGCCGAACTCGCAGCGTTCCAGCAGCATTTGCGGGATTTTCTTCACTGTGATATTATCGCATGCCTTGTCCAGTCCGCTGTCAAAAGAGCGGCAAGCGATGATCAGATACTCGCCTTCCTCCATGGTGTCCTTGATGGAGTCCAGATAGGGGCTGTTCAGGTGGCGGGTCGTTACAAAGAGATAGCTGTTCTCGTTGCCCACAGACTGTTTCCAGAACAGATCTCCGTCCGGCTGATAGCGGAATCCCTCGTGCAGAGCCACCGCCGCTGCCAGCATATTGGCATCATAGTCCTCGTTGATGACATATTCGTCAAAGGGGTCTTTGTTGATTAGGGTGGGTGCTACCTCATAGAAACGATGACCACCACCGCCTTGCCAGTTCTGCGCCTTGGTAATGCCGCCGGGGTCTTTTCCGGCAATGACCTTATCCATGCGCACTTTGCAATGGGTATAGGCGTGATTGCCCATTTCCACGCCGATCCAGCGCCGTCCCATTTTTTGTGCGACGGCAGCGGTGGTACCGGAGCCAAGGAAGGAATCAAGAACCAAGTCACCGGGGTTGGTTGCAATGTGGATGATGCGCTGAATGAGTCCTTCCGGCTTGGGTGTATCAAAAATATTATCTTTCCCGAACAATTCCATTATTTCTTTTTTTGCGGAGTCAGTGTGCCCGACTTCATCACTTGGCCACCAAGTCCATGGTGCTACTCCAGGGACTTCCGAGAGATAACGAATTTTATTTGGCTGGCTGTTATTATCCTTTCCAAAATAAATCCGTCCATCAGAAAGAAGCTCTTCAAATGTTTTCTTGGATAACGACCAGCATCGCCCAGCCGGAGGTGTGTGAATCTTTCCACCAGGCGCTTTTATCTCATAGAATTGATCTGGGGTTGCATGACCTGCTTGAGCCGTCATGGGGACTGGACGCCAGCGCCCCCGTGGGTCGTTGTTTGGATTTTTGTAGACTTTAGCTTGCTCTTCAGTCATTGGGACTAAGTTCCGCACTTCTTTAAAAGACACCGTATCCTTTGCGTACACAAGAATGTATTCATGTACGTCACCGATAGATTCACGATTTTCACGGGAATACCGTTTCTGCCAGACAATCTGTGCAACAAAATTATGCCGACCAAATAGTTCGTCGCACAAAACCCGCATATATGCCTGTTCTGAATCGTCAATGCTGATCCACAAACTACCGACAGTATCATCAAGAAGATTCCAGAGAATTTCAAGGCGTGGACGCATCAGATTAAGCCAAATACTGTGCTCCAGATTGTCATCGTAGTGTTCAAAGGCAGAGCCGGTGTTATACGGCGGATCGATATAGATACACTTTACCTGTCCGGCAAATTTGCTCTCCAGCGCTTTCAGTGCCAGCAGATTATCCCCATGGATCAGCATATTCTGCGTATCCGGATCGGCGGCAGTGTTGGAAAGCTCCGCATTCTCAATCAGCAAACGAGGCTCGACCCGAATCGGCTCGTCTTTACCGTACCATGTCAGTTCCAGTTTGTTAGCCATAATATCTCTCCCATAATCTGCTGACAATTCATTATAAAGATCTCGCAGTCCAATAAACCGGACTTACAGGCTCAAACTGTGCTCGTCCAGCAGGAAGTTTCGGACACCGATGGTCACGATCCCCATATCGTTTCTTCGCACCTTGATGTTATCCCGCACGACGATGATTTTCTTGAAGGAATCGCCGATAGCGTTCAGCGGGCGTTCCTCCTGCTCCCGCTTTCCCTCGGTGTTCATCGCAAAGGCAGACTGAATATAATACTTCTCACTGCCGCGGGTCACGACAAAGTCCACCTCAAGCTGCTTTTTCGTGGTCTTGTTCTCGCTGTTCTTGCCAAACTGTTCCACAAGTCCCACGTCCACATGATACCCACGAATACGCAGTTCGTTGTAGATGATGTTCTCCATGATGTGGTTTTCTTCCATCTGCCGGAAGTTCAGTCTCGCATTGCGCAGCCCCACGTCCTCAAAGTAGAACTTTGCCGGAGAACCGATATACTTTCTTCCTTTGATATCGTAACGGACCGCCTTGCTCACCAAGAAGGCGTCCATAAGATAGTCCATATACTTTTTCAGCGTCTTGTCGCTGATGGTCTTTTTCTTGACGCTTTTGAAGGCATTCGCCAGCTTCAAGGGATTCGTCAGCGAACCAACGGCGGAGGCGAGAATGTCCACCAGCTCGTCCAGCTCCTCCTGATGGCGCACCTTATGGCGGTCGATAATGTCGCTGAGATACACCTTCTGAAACAGTGACATCAAGTATTCCGCCTTTTCCTCCGTCGTTTCGCGGGAGAGGATCAGCGGAAGCCCGCCGTAGGTGAAGTAATCGTCCCATGCTTCGTCGGCGCTGCCCTCGTAAACGGAGCAGTATTCCCGGAAAGAGAGCGGATAGATGCGTATTTCGTCCCCGCGGCCGCGGAACTCTGTGACCAAATCAGAGGAGAGGAACTTGGAGTTGCTGCCGGTCACATAGACGTCTGCATTGCGAATATGCATAAAGCTGTTGAGCACATCCTCAAACTCGGCAAGGAGCTGCACTTCGTCCAGAATAATATAGTAGGTGTCCTTGTCAACGATCCGCTCTTTTACATATTTCAGCATATTGTCGGGATCGCGCAGTTCTTTGTTACTGCGGTCATCCAGGGCGATCTCGATGATATGGTCTTCCCGAACGCCCTTTTCCAGCAGATAATTATGGAACAGGTTGAACAGAAGGTATGACTTCCCGCACCGGCGAACACCCGTCACGATCTTGATCAATCCATTCTTCTCGCGCCGGATCAGCCGATCCAGATAGATATCCCGTTTGATCTTCATATTGACCTCCTGCTTCCGGAACAAATGTGCCTACACCTTTTTTCGTAATTATTATATAGGATAACCACGCAAAAGTCAAGTATTCTCCATAAGTTCATGTGTCCAGTATAGAAGCATCTAAAGAAAAGGCGCAGCTCACCGACCGGTAGAAATCGGCGGGCTGCGTCATGTTCATTCTAATCCATCAGCCGATGCTCCGGCTTGCCTTGTACATATGTTTTCGGATCACCCTCCAGCACCAGTTGTGCATATTCAAGAGGCTTGTTGTAGATTAGCCAGTCCAGCTCCGACCGCTGATACATATTGTCGGCGAACTCATTCTCCACGGCAATGGTATCAATGGAAATCAAGGAGCCATCAGAGTATTTCAGTTCCACGCAGGCGGTGTCCATGTTATATTCACAGGAAATCAGTTTGCTCAAAGCTTGCGCTCCTTTCTCGCATTCACGAAATCATCCCGAAATGCCGCAGCGCATCCAAGATTGCTTTTTCTTTATCCGGCGGGCATTGGGGAACATGGGCATCCTTGGACTTTGGCTTGTTGTAGCTGTCACCGACCTCCAGCCCGCATTTCCGTTTAACTTGGGATATGTACAGGGAGGAGACCTTCATCCCGGTTTGCTCCAACACATACTCCTTGATCTGCGGATAAGTGGCTTGTCCGCGCTTTTCTTGCAGCATTTCATCGACATTCACATCAACGTTGATATGCATCCCATTTCTCCGCACTAAGAGACACACCGTCTCAACAGTTGTTTCAGTTTCCAAGGGAAGTTCTTTCACTTCCTCGCCATCAACAGGCACAGGGAAGTTGAATACAATCTTCTTTATCCAGCTTCCGTCTTTTCTCTTTTCCGGGAACATCTCAATTCGCTCAATAAAGGCTTTCATAAACTCTTTCTGTTCTGCTTCCGTTGCGGAATGGTAGACTTCATCAAATGCCAGTAAGAGCCGATAAATGTTATCGCCGGAGATTTTCTCCTGCTGGATGCTGCGTATCTGACTTTGCAATTCGCCAATCTGAACTTCGATTTCTTCTATCGTATCATACTGTTCATCATATCGGCGCTGCAAATCCAAAATTTTTCTGTCATAGTGGGCATCGTTGATGTCCAAAGTATCCATCTGACGCTCCAAGCGGCTTTTCGTTCCAAAGGCTTGCTTTAGCTGTCCTTGCAGAACGGCGATCTGCTTTTCCATATCCTCTGTATCAACCGCCGTTCCAATTTTCGCTTGAATTGCTTCTATAAATCGGGGATTGCTGACCATAGCGGAGATGACCTTCGCCACAAATTTGTTGATTTCCGTCTGCTCGATATTCAGCCGGAAGCTGCACTCATGTCCCGTCGGCGTAACCGTATTTTTGCAGTAGTAATAATACCGTGTTTTCTTGTCCTTGCTATGAGCCTTGGCAATATTGCCGTACATACTCTTTCCGCAACACGGGCATTTCAAAATACCGGATAGGATGTGTGCGTGGTCTGGATTGTTGACCTTTTCCCGCTTAAAGGAATTGATCTTGCGCTTTTCCTGTGCCAGATACCAATCTTCTTCGGAAATGATGGCTTCATGCTGACCATCGTAAACAGGGAACTCCGACTGCTCGACCACGTGCATCTCATTTCTTGTACCTTGCCTCTTTTCGGTTCTCCGTCTGCCATAAGCAATTTTACCCATATAAACGGGATTATCCAGTACGTCCTGCACGAAGTTCCTTGAAAATCCGGGGATGGTGTTATTTTGCCGCAGCTTCTTCACAAACCCGTTGCGGTTGAGATATTTAGCAACTCCGGCAACGCCCTCATTGGTATGGATGTAGCGGTCATAAATAACACGGATTACTTCCACTTCATCCTCCGCAATGACAAGGTTTCCGCTTTCCAATTTGTATCCATAGGGAGCGAAACCGCCGTTCCATTTGCCCTCACGAGCCTTTTGCTCCCGTCCTGCCATTGTCTGTGTGCGGATATTCTCTCGCTCGATTTCCGCCACCGCAGACAGCACGGAAATCATAAGCTTTCCGGCATCCTTGGAGCTGTCAATGCCATCCTCCACGCAAATCAGGTTGACACCAAAATCCTGCATGAGCTGCAAAGAGTTCAGAACATCGGCTGCATTTCTGCCAAATCTGGAGAGCTTAAAGACAAGCACATAGGAAACGCCGTCTTTGCAGTCCTGGATGTCGTTCAGCATCCGTTGAAACTCCTGCCTCCCTTGGATGTTCTTGCCGGAAAATCCTTCGTCAGAATACTCCCCGGCAACGACCATATCCTCGTATGCCGCATACTTCCGCAACTTGTCCCGCTGGGCATCCAAGCTGTATCCGTCTACCTGCATGGAGGTGGACACTCTCGTATATAGATAACATTTAAGTTGCTTCTTTTTCAGAATCGCCACCTCCTTCGCTCATTTCTTTTACCATCAATCCCTCGTTGCGGATATAATACTCCAAAAGTCTAAGCACATAATCCGGTGCATGGCGGTTGTCCAATTCCCACTCGGTCATAGTCCGGTAAGGAATATGGACGAGCTTGCAAAAATCTTTCCGGTTCAGTCCTGTGCTTTCACGCAACTTAATAATTCTGTTTTTACAATCCATTCGTCTTTTCTCCAAAAAAGCAAAAATACACGTTGCGTACATATTATAGCATAGCCGCAACAAGTACGCAACGTGTAAATTTTAAATTTTTACGCAGCCTTATCCGTCAAAGGCTGCGCTTGCTTATCATCCTTGGAACACTCCACCGTTTGCGGAGTGTCCTGCTCTAATTTATCCAAAACCTGATGCCCGTACTTCTGGAGCATCTGGCTCATAACATCCACACAGCGGTCAAATGCCGCACTATATTTCGCTTCCTCATAATATTTCTTCAATAGGCGATTCCTCCATCAAAGTTCCATATCCTGTCCACGCTTCCGGGCAGGGTGTTCGTGTTCCTGTGTTTGCTTTCCTCTGATGAGGATAGAATTGATAAAAGCCCGAACCTTTTCGGATGCGATTTCCAGTGCATCCAGAAAGGGTTGGGCTTTCTGTTTGAGTTCCATATATTTTTCGTTTACCGCTTCATACCGCTGCTTCCAGATGGAAACCGTCTTTTCTGCGGAAGCCAGTTTTTCTTTCAGACGCTTGTTGCAGCATTGACGATAATGCCATTGACCGCATGGCGTTTGAGTGTGTCGCATTCATCCGGTGTCAGCGTGATATTATTTCCGAATGTGGCTTTCTTTCCCATCGTTTCAATCTCCTGCACCGTCAGAGCAACGGTCTTTGCTGTTTTGGTTTCCTTTTGCAGAGCTTCCAGTTTCTTTTTCTGTTTCTCCGTGGCAGCTTTGGCATTCTCCAACCCCCGCTCCGCCTGTGCCACCTGTCCGGTCATAGCTTCCAAACGCTGCTGTTCAGCCTGAACCTTGAACTGTGTCACTGTCAGATGTTCCTCGGTGCTGCCACGCTCTCCACGCTCCACATCGGTATATCCGGCATTTCGCATGAAATGAAAAAAGTCATCCTGCAACACACTGTAGGACGACTTCAAAATCTTTTTTCCTTTTGCGTTCAACATTGGATTACCATCCTTGTCAAGCACCGGCTTGGACTCCCATTTTTTACTGCGGCTGACCTGCGTGATCGTTTCCTTTACCGTTCCCCGGAGGGATTCATCCTTACATCGCTTCGACCACAGAATTTGCTTCTCTACCACCGGGATATAAACCACATGAAGATGGTAGTGGTACACATCTTCGCCCAGAGCTTCGGACATTGCCCGGTTGCGCTCGTCGGCGTGCATCACAGCGGATAGGATATACTGCTCACCGCCTACGATCTCCACGGCGGCTTTATAGGCATCGGCATAAAACTGTTTTGCAAATTCATAGCCGCCGTGATTGTAGAAGTAAGCAGAGTTCACATCAAAGATCAACTCACCGTATTTGACGGCATCCGGTTTCAGACCTCTTGTGGAGATTACACCGTCCTGTTCCATCTGCTCAAACATTTTTACATAATCGTCCGCGGGTGCTTTGAAATGAATGTTCAGAGAAGTGCGTTCCGGTACGATGTCCTGATTGCTGTAGCTGTCCTTTTCACGCTCATTGTGTTCCTGTACCT